>OIZF01000204.1_pt1 | contig 41883 bp, 37 predicted proteins | sample 1588471 | NCBI WGS metagenome assembly OIZF01 (sample SAMN03283279) | human gut metagenome | biome: human-associated habitat; material: feces | host: Homo sapiens | place: Peru | collected 2012
ATGAGTAATAAGGATAGACAGAGAAAACAGAATCGTTTTGATGATGTAAAGCATACAGTAGAAAAGCTTGAGGCACTTATAGAAGTGTTTGCTCTTATGATGGCTTATTTTCTTATATGGAAATATAAGTACAGACCTATGGATTTCTACCCATATTATGGAAGTGGGAAGTATATACTGGTAGGAGTATATGCTTTCCTTATTTTCGTATTGTTCTGGCATTGCGATGCATTTAAGTTCGGACATCTTAAGCTTACAGATGTATTTATATCGCAGGTTATATCAACATTTCTTGTTAATATTGTTACATATTTCCAGATATGTCTTATGGCAAAGAAAATGGTTCCTGTATATCCGATAGCTTTGTTATTTGCATTTGAGATAATTATAGAATTTATATTAGTTTACATATATACATGGATATATCATAAACTTTATATTCCTAAGAATATGATTATGATATATGGCAATGATGATGCTGTTACTCTTAAGTTCAAGATGGATGAAAGATCAGATAAATATAAGGTTAATAGGCTTATACCTATAGAAGAAGGATATGAGAAAATATGCAGGTCAATTGCAGATTATGATGCGGTTATTATTAATGATGTATCGGCAGAAATAAGAAATGATATTCTTAAGTTCTGTTATGAGAATAAAATCAGGACATATGTTACGCCTAAGCTTACAGACATATTAATCAGCGGGGCAGATGACATAACGCTCTTTGATACGCCTCTTAAGCTGGTTGATGGTCATGGACTTACTCTTACGCAGCGCGCAGTAAAGAGAACAATGGATTTAGTGTTGTGCCTTATTGCCATGATACCAGCCGCACCTATTATGCTCATTGTTGCATTATGTATTAAAATAGAGGACCGCGGACCGGTTTTCTTTAAACAGGAACGAGTTACAAGAGACGGAAAGAAGTTTGACATCCTAAAATTCAGAAGTATGATCGTTGATGCAGAAAAGGAAGGTAAGTCAATTCCAGCTACAGGAAGAGATCCAAGAATTACCAGGGTAGGAAGGTTTATCAGGGCAACGAGACTTGATGAACTTCCACAGCTTCTTAATATAATTAAAGGTGATATGAGTATAGTTGGTCCAAGACCTGAAAGAACAGAACATGTTGAAAAGTATTCTGAAGAAATACCTGAGTTTCCGTTCAGACTTAAAGTAAAAGGCGGACTTACAGGATATGCGCAGATATATGGAAAGTATAATACTACTGCATATGACAAGCTGAGACTTGATCTTATGTATATAGAAAATTATTCAATATTATTAGATATAAAGCTTATTCTTATGACGCTTAGAATAATGATAAAGCCGGAATCTACAGAGGGTTTTGAAAAGCAGAAAGAACTTGATGCAATGAAGGAAGAAATTCTTTCAGAATGTGCAGTAACTAGTGAGGATGCAGATAATAATGAAAAAGTCAGATAAGAAACATATTCTTGTAGTAAGCCAGTATTTTTATCCGGAACAGTTCAGAATTAATGATATATGCGAAGAATGGGTAAAAAGAGGATACATGGTTACAGTTGTTACAGGTATACCTAATTATCCTCAGGGGCAGTTCTATGAGGGTTATGGACTACACAAGAAAAGAAAAGAAACGTGGAACGGAATAGAGATAATAAGAATACCTCTTGTTGCACGAGGACATAATTCCATAGGGCTTATACTTAATTATATGTCTTTTATGATAACCGGTTTTTTCTGGAGTCATTTTACGAAAGTTAAGGCTGATATGGTATTTAATTTTGAGACATCACCGATGACACAGGTTAAAGTTGGATGCTGGTTTGCAAAAAGAAGACATATTCCTAATTATCTTTATGTGCAGGACTTATGGCCTGAGAATGTAGAAATAGTTACTGGAATACATAATCCGGTTATTATAAAACCTATAGAGAGAATGGTAAAGAAGATTTACAAGAATTGTGATTACATATTTGCTACATCACCAAGTTTTGTTGAGTCTATATGTGATATGGGCGCAGAAAAGGAAAAGGTGTATTACTGGCCACAGTATGCAGAGGAGTTTTACAAGCCAACGGATGAAACGGACATTCATCATATAAAATCAGATGACAGTTTTAAGATGATATTCACAGGCAATATCGGATATGCACAGGGATTACAGATAATTCCTAAAGCAGCACAAATAATTAAAGAAAAGAGTATAAATGCTACACTGTATATAGTGGGAGATGGCAGATATAAGAAGGAGCTTGTCAGGGAAATATCTGAGGCAGGAGTTGAGGATGTTGTTAATCTGATAGACAGACAGCCTGCAGAGAATATACCGGCGTTGTTATGCGGATGCGATGCAGCATTTGTTTCATTTATGGATAATGAACTTTTTGAAAAAACAATACCAGCAAAATTACAATCTTATATGGCATGTGGTATGCCAATAATAGCAGCGGCATCAGGTGAAACTGAGAGAGTTGTCATGGAAGCTGCTTGTGGAATGACATGTAAAATTGGAGATGCAAAAGGATTGGCGGATTGCATAGAAAGCATGGCAGCAAAAAGCATTGCGGACAGAAAGACAATGTCACAGAATGCCCTGACATATTGTCAGAAGAATTTTAACAAAAAACATCTTATGGATGTTATGGACGAGTATTTTGGAAAGTAAGATAGCGAGGAATGAAATGGGAAATAAAGGAAATGTTAATGTGAGACCATATCAGCGATGTACAAGATGTGTTATGGATACTACAGATTCTAAGATAACATTTGATGAGAATGGTGTTTGTGATCATTGCAGAAATTTTGATGTTAATATTAAGCCATACTGGAAAGCCGATGAAAACAGATATGACGAATTAATGGAAGTGGCAGAGAAAATTAAAAAGGCTGGCAAAGGTCATGACTACGATTGTATATTAGGATTAAGCGGTGGTGCGGATAGTTCTTATCTTGCATATATAGCAAAGGAAGTAATGGGATTAAGACCATTAGCTTATGTTGTTGATACTGGCTGGAATCTTAATGTTGCCGTTGAGAATATTGAGAAAATAGTCAAGGGATTAGATCTTGATATGTATACAGATGTAATTAACTGGAAAGAAATGAGTGATTTTCAGTTATCTATGTTTAAATCGCAGATATCATCGCAGGACGCTCCTCAGGATCATGCGATATTTGCATCTTTATATAATTATGCAGTTAAACATCATATTAAATATATACTTACAGGCTCAAATAATTCAACAGAATTTATAAGACCGCCAGTAGAGTGGATATATATGAATGACCTTAGAATGTACAAAGATATTCATAAGAAATTCGGAAAACGTGAAATGAAAACATATCCTACATGTGGTATTCTCAGATACAGAATACTATATAAATATTTCTTTGGAATGAAGAGATTCTTTCCACTTGATTATGTTGTATACGATAAGGCAGAAGCAGAAAAGTTTTTACATGAAAAATACGGCTGGACTAAATATGCTAATAAGCATTATGAAAATGTGTTTACAAGGTTTTTTGAGGGGTATTATCTTCCGACAAAGTTCGGATTTGATACGAGAAAAAATGTATATTCCACACAGATTCTTGCTGGTACAATGACAAGGGACGAAGCGTTGAAAATGCTTGAAACTAATCCATATGATGAAGACCAGATGGAACAGGATAAGGAATATATTGCAAAGAAACTTGGTGTTTCTGTTGAAGAATTTGATGAAATTATTCATGGAGAGAATAAGACACCAGCAGATTATAAAAATTCTATGTGGATGATAAAGCTTGGAGTTAAAGTATGTAAGCTGCTTGGCATAGAAAATAGAAATATAAGGTAGGATAAGCAAATGGTTGCAGTTGTTGATTATGGCTTAGGAAATCTTGGATCAATAGCTAATATGTTGAAGGTTATTGGAGAGAAATCAGTTATAACTAGTGAAAAAGAAAAAATAGCAAAGGCTGATAGAATTATACTTCCAGGGGTTGGGGCATATGATGCCGGTATGACTAACCTGGAGCAGCGAGGACTTGTTGAGTTTCTTAAAGAACAAGCAGACTCTGGAAAACCAATAATGGGTATATGTCTGGGAATGCAGCTCCTTGGACGCGGAAGCGAAGAGGGAGAGAAAAATGGATTAGGATTAATACCATTTGATAATGTAAGATTTAATATTCCAGATAATATGAATCTTAAAGTTCCTCATATGGGTTGGGATATAGTGGATTTTAAGCAGAAGGATAACAAACTTTTAGAAGGAATCGGTGAGAATCAGAGATATTATTTTGTGCATTCATACCATGCAGTATGTGATAATGCGGAAAATGTACTTATGACATGTGATTATGGATATGAATTTGCAGCTGCTGTATGCAAAGACAATGTATATGGAGTCCAGTTCCATCCGGAAAAAAGTCATGATTTTGGAATGCGATTGTTTGAAAACTTTGTAAGGATATAGGAGAAAGGTATGTTTACAAGACCAAGAATTATACCAGTATTATTAATTGATGACAGAGATCTTATTAAAACTATGAATTTCAAGAATCCTACATATCTAGGAGATCCTGTTAACGCGGTAAAGATATTTAACAGAAAAGGAATTGATGAGTTATCAATTCTTGATATATCAGCCACAAAACTTGGCAAAGAGCCTGATTTTGAAATCCTTGAGGATATAGCCAGTCAGGCATTTATGCCATTAAGTTATGGTGGAGGAATTAAGAATATAGATCAGGTTAAGAAACTGCTTGCAATTGGCTATGAGAAGGTTGCAATTAATTCGGAATTCGTCAATAATCCACAGCTTGTTAAGGAGGCAGTTGCTCTTGCTGGAAGCCAGAGCGTAGTTATATCAATAGATGCAAAGAAAAAGAATGACAAGTATGTTTGCGCAATAAATGATGGCAAAAAAATTATAGATGAATCACCAGTGGAATTAGCAAAGAAAGCAGAAGAATTAGGCGCAGGTGAGATATTTCTGAATTCTATTGATCAGGATGGAATGATGAAAGGATATGATATTGAACTTGTTAAGAGTGTAGCTGATGCAGTGAGCATACCGGTTACTGCTTGCGGAGGTGCAGGCGGCATACATGACTTAAAGAGGGTGCTTCAGGATGGTCATGCTCATGCTGCAGCGGGCGGAAGCATGTTTGTATATTATGGAAGATTAAAGGCAGTACTTATAACGGCACCAAGTGAGGAAGAGTTAACTGATGCCGGGATATATGGGATGTAATGAATGGGTTGAATAAGTGGAGGAATACAGTGAAAATACCTGTGTTGAAAAAATACATAACAAAAAAAGAATTGGTTGTTATTATTGTTGATATTTTATTTCTTTTAATGTGGTTTATAGATGCCTTTTATCAACAAATAAATGCTAGTGATTATAAAGAATATTATGATGTTTATAATGGATTGAAGGCTAACTATTTTGAATTGGGATATTATTGGTTGGGAGTGTTATTCAGAAGTGTTGGAATACCATATTTTGGATATCGCATGTTTTTAGTAACTGTAACGCTACTGTTAATGAGAAATTCTATACTTAAATATTCGAAATATCCTATATACATTACTGTCTTATATTCATTTTATCCATTTATGCTGCAGTGTATTCAGATGAGAAATGCATTAACGATGAGTATTATTATATTTTCATTACGATATTTAAAGCAAGATGAAAAACAGCCAGTTAAGTTTATTGGATTAATGATTATTGGCTTATTATTTCATTCTACAACTATACTGTATTTTATATTAGTGTTAATGTTGATTGTGTCATATAAGTGGCTTATAAGATTTTCTATTGTAATAATACCGCTGTTAGAAGTTGTTTTGTATTTTTTTAAATATGAAATTGCTTATTTTTTATCTGAAGTTTTGCATCAATATAGAATATTATATTACTTCGAGCAAGGAAAAAATGTTTTTCTTACAAAGTCAATGTTAGTTTATTTATTTTTGTTTGTAATTGTTGTTTATTTATATAAGAAGCAAGAAGAGGTTAATTTTAATACAACTTTGTTAGTATCTTCTGCTTTAATATTAACATATATACCGTTAATGATTGTTCATTATGATTATTACAGAATATATGAGTTTTATTTTCCGGTAATTTTCACAGCTATTACAAATGCTTTGAATGAAGACAATAGAAAAGATAAAATTATTAAATATGGTTTAATGATATTATTTGCTTGCATAACCTTTTATTTATCAATCAGTTGGATTCAAAATACACAGATGGTTTTACATAATAATATTTTATTTAAATAATATTTAAAAGCAATGTGTATTTAGTTAAGATAGGAGAAAAATATGTTTGATAATAATATAAGAAAAAATATATCTATTACTTTTATTGCAAACATTATTTCGTTAATAGTATCTCTTTTGAGTACTTTGTTAATTCCTAAAATAATGGGAGTAACGGAGTATGGATATTGGCAATTGTATTTATTCTTTATTTCTTATGCTGGATTATTACATTTAGGTGTTTGTGATGGAATATATTTGACCAGTGGGGGGATGGAATATAAGGATTTAAATAAAAGAACATTAAAGGGACAGTTTTTACTTCTAAGTATAGTACTCATATTTATATGTAGCTGTATTGTATTTATTAGTGGTGTTGTTGAAAAAGATATCGGTACAAAAATTGTTATAATATACACATGTGTTGGTGCTTTTTTTCATATACAAAAGACATTCTTTTTGATGATTTTACAATCGACTAACAGATTAAAAGAATATTCTGTTATAACTATAATTGATAGAGTTATTTTTGCTGGATTTGTTATTGCATTTATTTTAATTAAGCATGTATCTTATCAAAGCATTATGTGTGCAGATATAATTGGCAGAATATTATCATTGGTTCTTGTTTTTTATTATGTGAAGGATATTTTATTTGAGAAAGTTGCTGATTTTAATGATGTAGTGCATGAGTTTAATAATAATTTAAGGTGTGGAATACAGTTATTATTGTCAGGAATTGCAAGCAATTTTATTATTGGTTTTGTAAGATTAAGTATAAAAAACAATTGGAGTATTGAAGAGTTTGGAAAAATATCTCTTTCACTTAGCGTTGTTAATATGATTCTATCATTTGTTAATATGGCAGCAATTGTTTTTTTCCCAATTATAAAAAGGCAAAATAAAGAAAAACAAATTATGACATTTGAACATATGGAAAATTTTTTGCATATAATTTGTTTTGGAGTATTATGTTTTGCTGGATTAGGTAAAATGATAATAGATATATGGCTTCCGCATTACAAAGAAAGCACAATATTTATGATTTTACTTTTTCCAATATGTATATATGAGAGTGAAACATCGATGGTTTTAAATACATATTTAAAGGCGTTAAGAAAAGAAAAAAGCTTATTTATTGTTAATATATCAATAATGATTGCTTCAATGTGTTTTTCTTATGTAGCTTCTAATGTTATAAGGTCGCTAGTCATTGCCGTTTTAGGTATAGATATATTAATTTATTTAAGAGCTATGATATTGAAAATGATATTATACAGAAAATTTAGTAAAGAAAATTTAGTTATAAGCATATTAAATGATACAATTTTATTTGCTGTTTATTTGGTTTTATATTGTAATTTTAATATAGAAATCTCATCAATTATATATTTAATCGTGTATGTTGTTTTTATAATAATTAAAAGAAAAAGTTTATGCAAGGCAATTGATTTTTTCTTTAAATAATATATTACATAGACAAAACAATGTAAATTTAATATGCATTATACTAGAAGCATATGAATATGTATTTTTATTGTAGTTGTAATCAAAAAGTGGTATTATAAAAACTAAATGGAACAAAATGTTATATGATATTGAAAAACAAAAGGAGAAGAAATGGAATTTAATAATATTTATTCAGGACTTATTTCAGGCAAAGAAAAATTGGCATTGGTAGGATTGGGATATGTTGGAATGCCAATTGCAGTAGAATTTGCAAAACATGTATGTGTTATAGGATTTGATATTAATGAGAAAAAGGTTAATGAATATAAAAATGGAATAGATTCTACAAATGAGGTAGGAGATGCAATTAGTAAAACAACAGTGGATTTTACTAATGATCCCAAAAGATTAAAAGAAGCTAAGTTTATTATAGTCGCTGTTCCTACACCTGTAAATGAAGATAATACACCAGATTTAAGACCAGTGGAAGGAGCGTCAAGAATAGTTGGACAAAATATTGCTCCAGGAACAATAGTGGTTTTTGAATCTACAGTATATCCTGGAGTAACAGAGGATGTATGTGTTCCAATTATAGAAAAGGAATCAGGCCTTAAATGTGGAATTGATTGGAAAATAGGCTATTCTCCAGAGAGAATTAATCCGGGAGACAGAGTTCATACACTTACATCAATAAGAAAAATAGTTTCTGGTATGGATGCAGAATCATCAGAGGAAATACAAAAAGTATACGATATAGTAATAAAGGCAGGAACATTTAAGGTATCAACTATAAAAACGGCAGAAGCTGTAAAAGTTGTAGAGAATAGTCAGAGAGATATTAACATAGCTTTTGTAAATGAAATTGCAATGATATGTGATAAAATGGGGATTGATACTGATGAAGTAATAGCTGGAATGAATACAAAGTGGAATGCTTTGGGATTTAAGCCTGGACTTGTAGGCGGACATTGTATAGGCGTTGATCCATACTATCTTACAAATGCGGCTGAAAAGTTAGGCTATCATAGTCAGATAATATTAAATGGACGAAAAGTAAATGACAGTATGGGGGCGTATGTGGCAGATGCTGCTATTAAGCAAATGATTGAAGCTGGTATGGCACCTAAAAAGGCAAATGTTATTGTTCTGGGAATTACATTTAAAGAAAATTGTCCAGATACTAGAAACAGTAAAGTTGTGGATATTATAAACAGACTTAAAGAATATGAAATTAATCCAATAGTTGCAGATTCATGGGCTGACGCAGAAATGGCTGAAAAAGAATATGGAGTGAAATTAACACCTATTAATGATATACCTAAAGCAGATTGTATAATTGTAGCAGTTGGGCATACTGAATTCAGATCAATGTCAATGATGCAAATTAAACAATTATTTAAAGAAGAATTAAGGGATGAAGAAAAAGTTTTAATAGATGTGAAGAGCTTATATAGAAAAGATGAGCTAGATGCATCTGGACTTAGATATTGGAGACTATAAAAAATTTACGATATGTAAGAATACAAGGATTTAGAATAATGAGCGTTGATAAAAAAATTTTGAGCATATGTATTCCTGTATATAATCAAGTTGATTTGGTAATGAATTGTCTTAGTAAAATAGTACAATCTAGTTCAGATAAATTCGAGGTTATTATTAATGATGACGGATCTACAGATCCAATTGAGTATAAAATAAAAGAATTTAATGATAGCAGGATAAAATATTTTAAAAATAAAAGAAATCTTGGACATGACAGAAATATAATACAGTCATTCAAAAGGGCTAGTTCAAAGTATGTTTTTTTGTTAAGAGTCAGAGATTTCTTGCTACCAGAAGGAATAGAATTATTAGTGGATTATTTACAAAGTAGAGAAGATATAGCATATCTTACTACAAGTGCATATGATTCAAATATGTTACCTAAAATTATATACGAAAATCATATATATAATAAGGGAGAGGAAGCATTAAAAGCTCATAACAATTTATATGTTCATCCTAGTGGTAGTGTATATAATAAATCATTAATTGATTTAGATGAATTAGATAACTTTCTAGATTACATTAATGCAACTAAATATAATTTTACGGTACATTCTCTGATTAGAATGAAGTTAGCATTACAAGGTGCTTTTGTAACTCTAAAAAAATTCACTTGGATTTATTCGGATACAGTTGAATCAGAAGATGTTGCAGTTAATAGCGCAAAAAAGAAAATTTCAGTTTATGATACAGAATTTGAAATTGAAAGATATAGAACAGAAGCCTTTTGGTGCAATAAAGTATTAAATGATTCAAATGTAAAAATAAAAGAATATTTAAAATTGATGGAATTTTATCTGTTTGCTTCTACGTGGAATAATAAACTTATATATAATGATAAAAGAATGCGTAGTCATTATAATTTCAATAAGAAAAAAATTGATTGTAAAAAAGAAAGAATAAAATTTCTAAAATCCGCAAAGCAAATTGAGGAAGAATTAAATATAGTTGGTGATGAAGAATATAATAAGGGGAAAAAGAAGATAATTAAAAAAAATAAGTTTTTAGAGCCTTTTTTATATTTTATCAGATTATTAAAAATAAAAATACCAGAAAAAAAATTAATAAAAAAAGTTATATTTACATTATTTCCATTTTTGAGAAAAAATAAATAATGATGTTAGGAGATGCTATGAGGGCAGTAATTCTTTCGGTTGCAGATAAAAGACATATGTCTATGTCAGCACAGTATGAAAAATATTTGAAAAGTAGAAAGATAGAATATGATATAATAAGAATTAATAGATATGATAAGACTGAAAACATAGAGGATAATGTATATGAATACAGTTTTAATAAATCAACATCTGTTAGTAAAATTCAAAAAATCAAAGGCTTTTTAGGATTCAGGAAATATGCTATCAATATAATAAAAAAAAATAAATATGATTTTATTATAGTATGGAATGAAAATACGGCAGTATTATTTTCTGATATGTTATATGGGAAATATAAGGGAAGATATTGTCTAAATATAAGAGATCAATTTGAATTAAAATTGTTGATGCCAATATTTGATAAAACTTTAAAAAATGCCTATTTTATAACATCTCCTTCAATCGATTTTAAATTTCCAGGCAAATGTTATACATTATTTAATAGAGATCCTAATATTGTTAAGAATGTAAGCAAAAAAGTGAAATTTAAGCAAAAAGGTGAAAAAATAAATATTGTATTTATGGGACTATATCATATAGCACCTAGGACATTTGAAAATACGGTGGATATATTTGCTAATGATGAAAGGTTTCAGTTGTATTTTTATGGAGAGGGATTTGATACAGAATTAAAAAATTATGTTGATAATAATAACATAAAGAATGTTATAACTGGAGGAGCGTTTCCTTATGAAAAAACATATGAGTATTTGCAACAAACAGATATAATAAATTCTTATTATAATAATTTTGATCGATTTCCTAATTTAAAAGCTGCTTCAGGAGTGAAACAAAGTTACACGCCGATGTTATATTTGCCAGCAATTAATGATAAGGATACAACATGGGGGAGAATAAGTGAAAAGTATGGCTTTTCATATTTAATTTCCGATGATAACATTTCAACATTAGCTGATGATTTGTATAATTGGTATATTAATTTGGATTTTAATAAGTTTAAACAAGGCTGTGATGAATTTAACAAAGTTATAGACAAATCTATATCTGATGTTTATGCATTACTTGATGAATATTTTAAATGTAAGGAGTAAAATTATGAAATACGCGTTAATAGGTTGTGGTAGAATAGCAACAAATCATATAAAAGCTGTTTTAAATAATCAGGATAAGTTAGAGTTGGCGGCAGTTTGTGATATTGATGAAAAGCATATGGAGAGTCTTCTTGCCAAACATAATCTAGAAAAAGATATGTCAATAAAAAGGTTCACTGACTATAAGAAAATGATTGAGAAAATTGAACCAGAACTTGTTAGTATTGCCACAGAGAGTGGTATTCATGCTGAGATAGCATTGTACTGTATTGACAAAGGAATAAATGTTATAATAGAAAAACCGATGGCTATGAGCATGAATGATGCTAATGAGATAATAAGACGTTCAGAGAAAAAGAATGTTAAGGTAGCTGCATGTCATCAGAATCGATTTAATATTGCAGTACAAGAATTGCGTAAGGCACTTGAAAGCGGACGTTTTGGAAAACTATCACATGGATCTATTAATGTTAGATGGAATCGTAATAAAGATTATTATACACAGGCACCTTGGAGAGGAACATGGGCACAAGATGGAGGCTGCCTTATGAATCAGTGTATACATGGAATTGACCTTTTAAGATGGACTTTCGGAGATGATGTTGAGGAAGTTTATGGAACAACAAGACAGCAATTTCATGATTATCTTGAAGCTGAAGATGTTGGACTGGCTGTTGTGAAATTTAAGAACGGAGCTGTTGCAACAATAGAGGGAACTACTAATGTATATCCACAAAATTTAGAAGAAACATTATATGTGTTCGGAGAAAAAGGAACAGTTAAAATTGGTGGAAAATCAACCAATAATATTGATGTTTGGAACTTTTCTGATGAAACAGAAGAAGATAATAAGAATAAAGGTCTCGAAGAGGCTACAAGTAATGTATATGGAAATGGACATACTAGTCTTTTTTCAGATATGGTAGATGCAATTAAGAATGATAGAAAGCCATATGTAGATGCTGTTGCAGGAAGAAATGCATTGGAGATGATATTGGCAATTTATAAGAGTCAGAAGACAGGCATGCCAGTTAAGTTACCTCTTGATGATTTTGCAAGTATTGATATGATGGGAGAATTTTAGATGTCAGATTATTTTGCACATGAAAGTAGTTACATAGATGATAATGTTATGATAGGATGTAATACTAAAATATGGCACTTTTGTCATATTCAATCGGGAGCCAATATAGGTGAGAATTGTTCTATAGGTCAAAATGTAAATATATCAAATAATGTAAAAATTGGAAATGAAGTTAAAATCCAAAACAATGTATCAGTGTATGAGGGTGTTGAAATTCAAGATGGAGTATTTTGTGGACCATCTTGTGTATTTACAAACGATTTAACGCCACGAGCCAGATATCCTAAAGGTCATGAAAATTATAAAAAAACAATAGTCAAAGAGGGTGCGAGCATAGGTGCCAATGCTACTATTGTGTGTGGTCATGTAATAGGAAAATTTGCAATGGTAGCAGCGGGAGCGGTTGTGACAAAAGATGTTCCTGATTATGCATTAGTTGCGGGTCTTCCAGCTAAAATTGTTGGTAAAGTTGATGAATATGGTAATATACTTGAAAAATATTAGGTATAAATTAACATTAATGAATTTGGAGGATTAAAAATATGCAGTTTCGCGATTTGAAGGCACAGCATGAAGTATTAAAAACAGATATTGACAAAGGAATTAATGATGTTATATCATCAACAACATTTATTAGTGGAAAGCAAGTGGAGGAATTGGAAAAAGAACTTGCTGATTATGTAGGTGTTAAACATTGTATTACTTGCGGTAATGGAACAGATGCTCTTTCGATGGCTTTGATGGCATGGAATTTGAAAGAGGGGGATTGTGCGTTTGTCCCTGATTTTACTTTTTTTGCATCAGCTGAAACTGTGTCTTTTGAAGGTGCAACACCTATATTTGTCGATGTAGATGAGAAAACATATAATATAGATCCAATCAAACTTGAAAATGCAATAAAAAAGGTTATAGCGGAAGGAAAGTATAATCCCAAAGTTATTGTTGCAGTTGATTTATTTGGGTTGCCGGCGGATTATGATAAAATTAGATTAATTGCAGATAAATATGGACTTAAAATATTAGAAGATGGTGCACAGGGGTTTGGCGGAGAAATTAATGGCAAACGAGCATGTTCTTTTGGCGATATTGCTACAACATCATTTTTCCCAGCTAAGCCATTGGGATGTTATGGTGATGGTGGGGCAATATTTACAGATGATGATGAAACAGATAAATACCTACGTTCTATCAGAGTTCATGGAAAAGGAAGCTTTAAATATGATAATATTAGAATTGGATGGAATTCAAGATTAGATACTATACAGGCAGCTATACTTATTCCTAAATTAAAAGCATTTAAAGAATATGAACGGGATAAAGTAAATGAGGCTGCCAAGAAATATACAGCACTTCTTAAAGATTGGGTTATTACACCAGAATATGATGTTAAATATTTATCATCATGGGCTCAGTACACAATTCAGTTAGAAAATGAAAAGGAACGAGATGATTTGCAGAAGTTTTTGAAAGATAATGGTATACCAAGTATGGTTTACTATCCGAAGCCAATGCATAAACAGCAAGCATTTTCTCATTTTATGGTAGATGATAATAATTATGGGGTAACTAATCGTTTATGTAAGACTGTTTTATCACTGCCAATGCATCCATATATTGCTGATGATGTAGATTTGGTATCAGATAAGGTGATTGAGTTTTTAAAGGAATATAGAAATTAATTTAATAGAGTAAGACAAAACCATGGACAACATCCAGGGAATCGTATGGATTAAAAGCTAGTGTGATAGCGAAATTAATATGGTTAAGTGATCATTATATTGAGTCATGTGCAAGAAATATAGGCGGAATGAATATTAGTTTTTAGGTAGAAAATAATTTTAAATACATTCTATACATATTCAAATTTTTTGTTAACTTCATTGATTTTTGTTAATATATATAATAATACAGGAATATTAAATGAGTATGTTTGTTTCTTTTTTTATTTCTGACATAGCAGTAATAGTATTGTTATGATTATTTAATAGTCATATAGAAAAATATTTACATACTTACAGATAAAGTTATGAATAAAACTATGGTGAGTCTCTAGTCAAAAATGGCTTAGTTATGTTTTTAAAATTGAAATTAGTTTTTATATTGTTAGTATTATAAAAACGGAAATTTTATTTCAAAAAGGAAGTAGGGGATTCGTGAATGATTGATGAAGAATATATAGAAAAAAAGACTATTGATACATTAAACAATGTTAAATATAACGATTCTGCAGATTATATAGATGTAATCGATGTGGCTAAAAAATTAGGGTTTGTAGTTGGAAATGCTGGATTAGAAAGAGATGTAGACGGATTTATATTAATTAAAGAGGGTGCTGATAATATTTTAGGGATTAAAACGGATAAGTTAATTGGTGTAAATGCTACACAGGAATTGGCATGGAAGCGTTTTATAATAGCACACGAAATAGGTCATTATATCCTTCATTATAATAAACAAAAGGATAGAGGGATGTATGCCCATAGAGATCATAAAAAAGGCAAAGATCATGTTGAGAATGAGGCGGATTTTTTTGCTGCAAATCTTTTGATGCCAAGAAATAAATTTATGGAGAAGTATAGACAATTAGAACAAAAGCATTTATCTAGGGAAGATATGATTATTTTACTTGCAAATAAATTTATTGTTACAAGGGATATGGTTGAGAGAAGATGTGAGGAGTTAGGATTAATTGGGGAATAATACAAAATTTAAATACACATTTTCTAAAATTATGGACTCTATGGAATATTTCCAGCAAGTCGATAATGATAAAGAGATGAATAAAGTTTATATAGATGAATATACCACGTATCAACAAAGATTAAGGGATAAGAAAATAACTGAGTTATTAACACGATATGTTGAATCATATATTTATAAGAATAAAAGTAATAAATGGTATAAGAGGATTTTGTTTGGCATATGTGGCGTCATATTACTAGTATTCAGTGGTGTCTTTATATATTTTATACTGAACACAAGACTAGAAACGAATTCAGAATCTATTGGAAATATGGTTCAAATAATATCAGTTTGTATTACATTTTTGACACTTATAATAGGCATTTTACAGATAATTACTAAATATGTATTTCCTGAAAAGGAAGAAGAGTATATTACTAGAATAGTTGAAATAATTCAAAATAACGATCTTGAGAATAAAAAGGAAAATATATTGGTGAAAACTCATATACAAGAATGTCTAAATAAAGAAAATAAAAAAGAAATTGAGGGATTATAACTAAAAAATGCATAACCCATACGATATAATCGAATGGGTTATGCATTTTTTTAAATAAATCAAATTTTTTAATCTTAAAAAGATAGTCATTCTACACAGCTGGATATAATAATTTATAATAGTGCTAAATATCCTATATTTCAAAGATGTGGTGAGACCGCTATAGTTCCACCAGAGGGAGTTGTAGGTATAATTTCAGTAAAAAAGAATTTACATGAAAATGACATATTGAATGAAACTATAGCATTAAAAAATGCGTCAAAATTATGTCGTTGTGTTGATGATGCCGGACAACATTTGAGGGGACCTTTTTTGGCATTGGTATCAATGGATGCATTTTCAAAAACAGAAAAATTGACAGAACAGTGGATTTTTGAAAAGTTAAAGTATGCTTATGACAAAGATGATTATTTTGATGATTTAATAGGATATATTGGTTCACTGAATAAATGGAGTATTTTTAAAAGACGTCCTTCTGATGGTGAAATAGGTGAATATTTATTTTTTAGTCACGGAGAAGAAGAAAATCACATGGGATTTCAATTTATCCTGACAGGCATTTCAAGTGTTTACTATGATAAAACACGTAATAATATTTCAAGACCAGGTTTTACTGCATTTCCATCTTATAGAACATGTGACAAAAAATTGGGACAAATTGAGGTTAGGACAATGCGATAGAAGAATGAATATGCATTGATTAAGGAATATTTACATTAACAGTGTTGTTTTGTTGAAGTGTAAATAAAATTGATAATATAATCTTTAAAATAAATGCTTTAAAAGTATAAAAAGTATGATATAGTTAATGATAGATTATATTGGTGAGAGGAATTATTGATGAAATTAAGCATAAGTAATTTTGCAAAAATTGATAAAGCTGATATTACGATAGACGGAATAACAGTTATTGCAGGTGAGAATAATACGGGTAAAAGTACAATAGGAAAGATTATTTTTTCTATATTTAATTCTTTGTGTAATATTGAAGAAAAGGTATATAAACAAAGAATAAGTAATATTAAATCTTTAAATAGAAAAATAATGCAGAATCATATAAAGGGATCGCAAGCATATTCCGAATTTATGAATTATTATTCTTTTGTCAATAAGTATTGTCGTCAAATATTAAAAGATGGATTGGAAAAATCTAAAAATGATATAGATAATGAATTGAATATTGAATTAAAGAATTATATTGATAAAGAGAATGAAACATTTTTTGACGATTATGATTTTATGATAAATGAAATTGCTGATAATATAGTCGAAGTTAATAATTTATCAAATGACATTCTTACAAAAGAAATTATAACACGCTATTTTAACAGTGTATTTAATGGACAAGTGAATTCATTATCTGTAAAGGATGATGAAGATGCAGAAGTGATTTTACAAATAAAGGATAAGTTCAACAGATTATTATTTAGAAACAATTCATGTCAGGAGTTTTTGGGAGAAATTAATATACAGCACAAAGCTGTATATATAGATAATCCATTTATTATTGATGAATTATCAAGCAGAGAGAATTTTGATATTATAACCGATACATTGAGAAAGCTTTTGCTGAGCCAGAATAGTGATCCTATGGATGGTGTGGTTGAAGCAGTAATTGCAAAAGAGAAATTGAATGATATATTTGAGCTTTTAGGAGATATTGTTGAAGGTGATATAGGCAGTAATAAGATGACTGGAGGGTTATATTTAAAAAGTAAAGTTTTTGATAAACCTATTGCAATATCCAATTTATCGACAGGTATGAAATCATTTGTTGTATTAAAAATGCTGCTTGAAAAAGGAAGTATTAATGATAAAGATGTTATTGTATTAGATGAACCAGAGATTCATCTTCACCCTCAATGGCAGATAGCATATGCTGAGTTACTCGTGCTGCTTCAGAAAAAATTTGACCTTTCTGTTGTTGTTACGACTCATAGCCCTTATTTTGTTGATGCTATTAATCTGTTTTCATGCAAATATAATACAGATAATAATGTAAATTATTATATATCATCCGTTAATGATAACAAAGTAGAGATGCGGAATGTTACAGGAAATATAGAGGAGATATATAAGAAGATGGCATCGCCAATAGAGGCATTGGATACATTAAGGCATGAGCTGAATAATGATGAAGGGTAATAATATATGAAAGATGAAGTGTTAGCAGAACTTCCAGATATTTTAAAAGAACATACATGTACAATGAAGAAAGCTTCTAAGGACTCTGCAAAGAGTGAAAATATGACGGAATGTATGATTAAGGTTATTGACTTTGATAAAATTCCCAATGAATATTCAAGAGGAAAGGGCTGGTCGTCAGTTCCAACATCTAATGATGCTCTGTACAGAGATATAGAAGGCAAATGGACTTTTATTGAATTTAAGAATGGGACATTAAAAACTGCAGATATATACAGAAAGATATATGACAGCATAATTATGTTGATTGATATGGGGATTGTAAAAGATTTTCAGTATATTCGGGAGAATTTTGATTATATATTAGTCTATAATGATGAAAAGAATAAAAAAATACAAAAATCCGAAAGTCGTGATTTAATTTACCGCAATATTATGGAAAGGGCTAAGCAGGAAGAAAAAATTCTTGATATTGGTAAATTAGAAGGTTATCTTTTTAAAGAAACACATACATTCACTAAGAAACAATTTAATGATAAGTTTGTTCAATTGATGGAAGAACAGGAAAGTAATGCTTAGTGTTTATCATTCTTACTTAATATCTGATTTATTATTAAAATACCTAGGAATAATACAATTATTGTCTTTTAATTCTTTGCAGTGAATTGGTAAAGATTCCTGTTTTTCATGTACTCGGTCTATAGCTGTTGCATCGCTATACGCTGCCATGCTTAATCTCTTAATGTTATAATGAAAAGAGCTTATTGAGATATGCTTTATTCTGAAATATTCATAATCTGACATACTGCTTACTCTGCCGGTCTATATAAGTTTAGCTCAGCATTTGTCTAGTTGCATCATTTGATTAATTTATTATTCTTGAAAATATATTACTGTTATGATATCATTTAATATAAATTAATATTTTATTTTTAAATTATCAAAAGGATTAATAACTATGAACGAAAATAATATTATAACAATGGACCGGGCAAAATTGATAGACTTTCTTAAAAAGAATTTGGATTATGTTGGAGAATCTTCTAACGATAATGAATTTATAGAGGGGATTTTAAAATTAATTCCTTTATTAAATAATTATGAAGAAGAGTCACAAAAAATAAGATTTAAACTAGCAGTTGGAATGAGAAAAAATGTCGAAAAATTAGCGGGAAGATTTCATGTATTACAAAAGTATGAGTATCAATCGAATGATTCTCAAAAAATACAAGATAAAGTTGTAAGTATAATAAAAAAAGTAATTATTTTTTGCAGCAGAGATGCAGAAGCATTTATTATTTTTAACGAAAGCAGTATAGACTGTGGCGTTTATTTTACGGATTTAGAAAAAACAGGGGATACTGAACAAACTTTATTAAAAAACAAGTTTATTGTTTTTGAACAGATTCAAAATAATAAGATATTTGCTCAAGCAGAAGTTAATAGTGAAATAATATGTTTTGATTTTGATGATGAAAAAATAAATACTAATATATGTAAAAATAATAATTTACATAAAAATATAATATGTAAAACATGGGACGGAATTTTTGAAAAAATTAAGAAGAGAGTTCATGGAACTATTTGCTTATTCGTAGATGATGAATGGCAGCCTGGTGATGATAAAAATTTTACTGGTGAAATAAATGAGGTTAATATTAATCTTTCACGAGGAGATAACAGTTCAGCGGATGGTTTTCAGGATTTTGAAAATAAAATTGAATTATTTTTATCAATGTTAAATTATGATGGAATAACAATTGTAGATACCAAAGGAAATATACGTGCGTATAATATGTTTTGTAAGATAAGCAACGATGAAAAAATTACTAATGGAGGAGCAAGGCATAGAGCATATGAATTTTTAAAAAATCTTTCTAAAGATAATTGTAAAGGTTATGTTGCCATATATTTTCAATCACAGGAAGGAGAGATAAAGTTTCATATTTTTAATGGTAAAAGTGAAGAATCTTCCTTTTTTGATTCAGAAATAATGAATTATTTGGATAAAACTAATTTGGAACTTATAAAAAATATTCAAAATAAAAAAGCAGAGAATTTGCAATCAAAAATAAATGAAACAGAGAGTTCAACTAAATATAATAATATAATCAATAAAATTCAAGAGTTAAAAGATGCACACGAAGGAATTGATAATTTTTATAATGAACCATCACCAGCAAAGAAATTACAAGAATTATTATCAAATAATGAAAATATGGAAATTGTAAAAAAAGACGAAAATATAGTTAAATTTCTTATTAATACTGTAATAGAATGTATTTTAGGAAATAGTTATGGCTATTCAATTGAGGCTCAACAGCCATTGATAGATATTATCAAATTGATAGATTCAGAAATATGGACATCTTATTTTGAAAATTATGATTATATAGAAGAAGATTTGGTTTGGTGTTTATCAAATGAAAAATTATATATAAGATGGAAGAGTATAATACTTAAAATAATTTTTGAAAAATATCCGGATGTAGAAAAATACTATAGTGATAAGTTTACATCTAAAACGTTTAAAGATCTATATTTTCAGATTCTTGAATGTAATAAAAATAATGTTATTGTAGGGGATTATAAGGATATATTTGATAAGGGAAAAGGTGAAGAATTAAATGGCAAAGAAGAAAAATGAAAAGAAAAAGTATATTGATCAAGAGGTAATGTTTGAAGGGGCAAGGGTGGCGTTACCAGTATTTGTTGATGAATATTCAAAGGAGTGTGATAGAAAATCGGTAATTGAAAATAAGATAACGACACTTATTACTATAGAAGTTGCAATTTTAACCGTTTTTATTCCAATTATTCCATTTGATAATATTAAAACTTATTTATTTGGAGTTTATAATAGTATAACTATTGCGACAACAATAGCATGTTTTTTATTGGTAATAGGTATTACAATGATGTCAATTTCTTTTGTGGTATTAATGAAAGCCATAGGAATTCAAACCTATAGTAAAGTGGATATTGCTCAGTTGCAAGATAATTTAAATTTTGATGCCAATTCTGTTGAAAAAGGGTTATGTGATCACTATAAATCAATTATTTATGAAAATTCAAATTTAAATGACAAAAAGGCAAATGAATATAAGGTTTGTTTACCTATAACAGTAGTGGCTTTTTTTATATTAGCATTAGGAACTATTTTACTTAAAATTTTATAATTAATAACATAAAATATATATTTTAACGGAGGTGTAAAAATGGATTTATCAGGTTACATTAAAAATGCATCGCAACAACAATCAACTAAAAGAACACAGAATAGTGAAAAGGTTAGGAATAGTGTTCAATTAGGAAGTGGAAGAAAATCCAATTATGGTTATAAAGGAAGTGGAAGACCAACAAACGAAGGCTATGAAATAGGAGAAAATAATAGCAAATTTTTTAATGAGTAATGACTGTAAAAATCCGGGACAATGTCTCGGATTTTTTATTACAAATTTATATTTTGAAGTGATTAAAAAAGAAATGATTTCACTTGATAATGTAATGAAAATGTGTTAACTTTATATTAATTTAAAGTGAAGTTATTAGTCGTGTAAGAATATTGTTATGTATTAAGTTGTGAACAGCATAAATCTAGCAATATCAAATGGAAAAATTTGATAATTAGTGATTTATAATTTTTATAATTAATTGTTAGAGAATTTTTCTAGAATAAGATAATATAATTTAACAAGAGAGGTAAAAAGTACATGGGAAAAATTATTTCTGTAATTAATATGAAAGGTGGCGTTGGAAAAACAACATTAAGTGTGGGATTAGCGGATGTATTAGCTATGCACAATTATTCAGTTTTATTAATTGATGCAGATCCGCAGTTTAATGCAACACAAGCAATGCTTGATACATATAAGGCAAATGGTTATGCAGATATTGAATCAGAATCAAATTTTTATAATGAGGAGATAATTAAAACTGGGAAAACTATATATAAACTTTTTAAACCACAGATTGATATGATGGAGGCTTATGCAACTCCTAAGGCAGAAGATTTATTAGTAAAATTAACTGATAAATTAGATCTATTATGTGGAGATTTAAATCTAGTGTTAGTTAATAAGGTGAGTGATCATACATTTGTTAGGCGAATAAAAAATTTTATTGATGATAATAAATTATATGAAAAGTATGATTTTATAATCATCGATTGTCCTCCAACATTGACAATATATACAGACAGTGCCCTTATGGCATCAGATTATTATTTAATACCTAATAGGATTGACAGATATTCTATTGTTGGAATAGACTCTTTACAAAAGGCAGTTGAAAATCTTATTAGAGAAGAAAGAATACCTTTAAAATGTATAGGGTTAGTTTATACTATGGTAAGTACAGATTTGTCTGTTAAACAAAAGAGAATAAAGGATAGTTTTGAAAATAAGAAAACAGTTAATAATATTGATATTTTTGATTCACGTTCAACTATTGTGAATGATATTCAATGCGGAAAAGCAGGAACATTACCAACAAAGTATAAAAAGTCTAAAGAAGATATGGAGGCGATAGCTGCCGAATTGTTAACAAAAATAAAAAATGATCAGGAAAGAGAGAATAGAGATGTATAACAATTTGCTGATTTTTAGAAATGAATTGAAAAATAAAGTCGTTTCAAATTATAAATTGATCGGAATTATTTCTGAATTAATTCTTTCGAAGCTTATATTTAAGAAAAATAGTGATATTGGATTTTTTTTAAAAGAAATTTTTGCTATTGAGTATAAAGAATACATAATGAAATCAAGGACTTCTATATTGGCACATACAATTAGAAAGATTTCTAATAATGATATTGATTTTAATAAGAAAAAATTATTGGACTTTATTAATGATAAAATTGAAGAAATAAAAAAACAAGACAATATAATTGACAAAAAAAATGATTTTAACGGATGGATAAAATAATGAAAGCCGATATGACATATAATGAAGTTGATTTATGCAGAGAAGAAATTAAAAAGATGATGGAATACATAAAAGCATTAGATACAAAAGTTCTTGTTTTACAGGATAATGATATTTCTTTTTTCTCTGCATTATGTAAAAGAATTTTATTTTTTAAATATCTTCATAACTCTAATTATAGCAGTGATAAATATTTTCGGATATTAATATCAGATTTGTATTATATGATACAGGCCATTATAAATTGTGATACAAGATATTTATATTTGAATGAACGATCAATGATCGAAAATTATACCCGTCTTATAGTTAAAGTGAATTTAGAAAATGATTATGTGACAAGGAATACATTCAATATTTTAGAATCGGAAATGAAAACATTATTTAATGATGATTGTCAATATAGTTTAATAAAAAACGAGTATACGATTGCGTGCAATTATGTTCATGGTGGTGATTTACTAAAAGATGATTTAGTAGAGTATTTTAAAGAATGTTATGACAAGAAAGGGGGACTAAAGGATAGAAATAAATATTATAATAGAGTTTTAGATGTGATAAAAATATTTGAAAGGGTATTAATATATAAGTGCTCAGATTATATAGATGGTGTATTTAGCAGAAAAAAGTCAGTTTTAGAGTATCTTATTGGGAAAGAAGCTACAGATACTTTGGTGGAATATATGACGAGGATAAAATTATGAAAAAAGACAAATGTTGTACAAGCAAAAAAAACATTTTAAAAAAGATGATAAAAATGATAGTACTGATCAAATAGCGTTTGAAGCATTTCAGTCAGAAACAGTATAGGGAGTATTATGCTCATTAAATGATGTATAAAAATATAAAGTGGTGTCTACTTTTTGTTGACTAGTGCAGACACTAATATCTTAACAACCATAAATTTACTCAATTGAATTGTATTTCCCCTAAAAAGTATGTATAATAATCTTCAATAACAATGGAGGAAACAGTAATGTCATTATTTACAGGAAAAACTTTATTAATAACAGGTGGAACTGGTTCATTTGGTAATGCGGTATTAAACAGATTTTTAAAGACAGATATTGGTGAGATAAGAATTTTTTCAAGAGATGAAAAAAAGCAGGATGATATGAGACATGAATTTCAGGCAAAGATGCCTGAAGTGGCAGAGAAGATAAGCTTTTACATAGGAGATGTAAGAGACCTGGCGTCTGTTAAGAATGCTATGCATGGTGTTGATTATATATTCCATGCAGCAGCTTTAAAGCAGGTACCATCATGTGAATTCTTTCCAATAGAAGCAGTTAAGACTAATGTTTTAGGAACAGAGAATGTGCTTACAGCAGCTATAGATGAAGGCGTTAAATCAGTAATATGTCTTTCAACAGATAAGGCAGCATATCCTATCAATGCGATGGGAACATCCAAAGCTATGATGGAAAAGGTTATTGTAGCCAAGAGCCGTACAACAACTAAGACAAAGATATGTTGTACAAGATATGGTAATGTTATGTGCAGCAGAGGTTCAGTTATTCCACTTTGGATTGATCAGATTAGGAGTGGAAACCCTATTACGGTGACTGAGCCAACAATGACAAGATTTATTATGAGTCTTGAGGAAGCTGTTGATTTAGTTATTTTTGCTTTTGAACATGGGGAGAGCGGAGATATTCTTGTACAGAAAGCGCCAGCATGTACTATCCAGACACAGGCAGAAGCTGTATGCGAACTGTTTGGAGGTAAGAAAGAGAATATAAGAGTTATCGGTATAAGACATGGCGAGAAGATGTATGAAACACTTCTTACTAATGAGGAATGTGCCCGTGCTATAGACTTGGGTGATTTCTACAGAGTACCATGTGATAAGAGAGGCCTTAACTATGATAAGTATTTCACACAGGGAGATACAGAGAGAGTTAAGCTTAGTGAATTTAATTCTCATAATACAAGAATGTTAAATGTCGAGGAGACAAAGAAAAAGATAGCTTCTCTTGAGTATATCCAGAATGAACTTAAGAACTTATAATATATAGCATCAGATTTATTAACGGGATGGCCAGGTATGTGATCTGTTTAAGCAGATAACATATTATTATGGCTGTCTCGTTTATTTTCTTTATATATTGAAAAATAATATAATTGATTTGTATTATCTGGGGAAATAGGATAAAATGAGCCTGAATGATTTAACAATGTTAGGAGAATCTAAAGATGAATATATTAGTTACGGGAGCCAGGGGAATGGTTGGAACGGCATTAGTTGCCAATCTTTACAATATTAAAGAAAACAAGAATAGAACCAGACCTGATATAATAATTGATAATATATATGAGTATGACATAGATAATTCGTATGAAGAACTTGATGAGTTTTGTGCAAATGCAGATTTCGTATTTAATCTTGCAGGAGTTAACAGACCAAAGGAAAACTCTGAGTTTATGAATGGTAATTTTGGATTTGCATCAGATCTGCTAGATATTCTTAAGAAACATAATAATAAATCAACAGTCATGTTGTCTTCTTCTATACAGGCTACTCTTATGGGAAGATTTGGAACATCTGAATACGGAAAGAGTAAGCTTGCAGGCGAAGAATTGTTTTTTAATTATGGAAAGGAAAATGGAGTGAAGGTTGCAGTATATCGTTTTCCTAATCTTATGGGACACAGCCGTCCTAACTATAATTCAGCAGTTTCAACGTTTTGTAATGCAGTAGCTAATGATTTGCCTTTTGCAGTAAATGATAGAAATACAGAATTGGAACTTTTATATATTGATGATCTTGTTGAAGCTATGTATGATCTTCTGGAAGGTAAGGAACATCACTGCGATTATGATGGTATGACACCAGTTGAGAAAGAAGATGGAAGATACTGTTATGTTCCAGTTACACACAAGGTGACACTTGGTGAAATTGTTGATTTGCTTGAGCAGTTTAAGGAACAGCCACAGACTCTTATGATGCCTAAGATGCCAGAGGGTAGTTTTGCAAAGAAATTATATAGTCTTTATCTTACATATCTTCCTGTTGATAAATTTAAGTACGAGCTTAAGATGAATAGTGATAACAGGGGAAGTTTTACAGAACTTGTTCATACAGCTGATTGTGGCCAGGTTAGTATTAATATAAGCAAGCCGGGAATTACCAAGGGGCAGCATTGGCATAATTCCAAGTGGGAACTTTTTATTGTTGTAGCAGGACATGGATTAATTCAGGAGAGAAATATCCATACAGGAGAGACTGTTGAATTTGAAGTGAGTGGAGATAAGATAGAAGCTGTACATATGATTCCAGGATGGACACATAATATTATTAATCTTAGTGATACTGAGAATCTTGTGACAGTTATGACATGTAATGAAATATTTAATCCGGAGAGACCGGATACATTTTACGAAGAGGTATAGGAGGAGAGTACTATGTCAGAAACACAGATAAGAACAGATTATACAGATATACATTTTAAAGATAATGGAAAATTGAAACTGCTTATTATAGTGGGAACAAGACCAGAGATTATAAGACTTGCAGCAGTAATTAACAAATGCCGTAAGTATTTCGATGTTGTGCTTGCACATACAGGGCAGAATTACGATTATAATCTTAATGGGATATTTTTTGAGAATCTTAAAATTGATAAACCGGAAGTGTATATGGATGCGGTTGGAGATGATTTAGGTGCAACAGTCGGAAATATTATTAACTGTTCATATAAACTTATGAATCAGATAAAGCCGGATGCACTTCTTATTCTTGGCGACACCAATTCGTGTTTATCAGCAATTCCAGCGAAGAGACTTCATATACCGATCTTCCATATGGAAGCAGGAAACAGATGTAAAGATGAGTGTCTTCCAGAGGAGACAAACAGAAGAATAGTAGATATTATATCTGATGTTAATCTTGCGTATTCAGAGCATGCCAGAAAGTATCTGCATGAATGTGGATTGCCAAAGGAGCGAGTATATGTAACGGGCTCTCCGATGGCAGAAGTGTTACATCAGAATCTTGCTGATATTGAAAAATCTGATATTTTAAGCAGATTAGGACTTGAACCTCACAAATATATACTTTTGTCTGCACACAGAGAAGAAAATATTGATACAGAAAAGAACTTCTTATCATTATTTACTGCCATTAATAAAATGGCAGAGAAATATGATATGCCTATTCTGTATTCATGCCATCCAAGAAGCAGAAAGAGACTTGAAAATTCAGGATTCAAGCTTGATTCAAGAGTTATCCAGCATGAACCATTAGGATTTCATGATTATAATCATTTACAGATGAATGCATACGCAGTTGTATCTGATTCTGGTACTCTTCCGGAAGAATCGTCTTTCTTTACCTCTGTTGGACATCCTTTCCCAGCAGTGTGCATAAGAACATCTACTGAGCGTCCTGAGGCACTTGATAAGGCGTGTTTTGTACTTGCAGGCATAGATGAGAACAGCCTGCTGCAGGCGGTAGATACAGCGGTTACTCTTAATGATAATGGCGATTATGGAATTCCTGTTCCGGATTACATTGAAGAGAATGTCAGCACCAAAGTTGTAAAGCTTATCCAGAGTTATACTGGTGTAGTTAACAAAATGGTATGGAGAAAATAATATGATATACATAAAGGCGTTGATGGTTTTTATCATCTATCTTATGAGTTATTACCTGTTAGGTTTTGCAATTGCCAGGTTATGTAAGGTAAAGCACATATATATGGTTAACAGCCTTATAACAGGATTTTGGGCAGAAGGATTGCTGTTTTTTATATTTATTATGCCGTTTAAGGTAAAGCAGGCAAGGGCTGATGTTGTAGCATGGATATGGCTTGCAGTATGGCTTGCAGTTATGGCTGCTATAATAATTGTATGGCACAAGAGTCTGTATGAAAGCCTTAAGGGAACGCTTGCCTGCATAGCACATAATAGAATATTTTTCGGTGTTATAGGAGCAGTTATTGTTGCTATGCTTGTGTATGAAATGTTATATGGTAATTATACAGATGGAAGTGGTTCCAGATATTTTGTTGGCTCGGTTACGTCGGATATATTTACTAACAAATTCGGAATACTTCAGCCAGAATCAGGGGCACTTGAAAGTGCATTTAATAGCCAGTATTTTTTACAGACAAATGTTCATCATAGTGCTGTCGTATGCATAATAACAGGACTTGCTCCACTTGTTGAGCAGAGAACAGTTATGTCGAGCATAGTTATACTTATGTCCGGACTTATTATTATGCAGATGGCATGCACAATATTTAAGAAGAGCAGAAAGAGAGCGCTGTTTTTCTGGCTGGCATATAATATATTTATTATGATGCTTGCACATTCAGTATATATTCCGGCATATTATCTGTTTTACAGAACATTCGAGGGAAAGACAATATTTGGTATGCTTTTAATACCATATGTGTTTACATGTTTCTGGAGATTGTATGAAAGACCTGGAGATAATTATACGCTTACATGTCTTGTTGTTGCTCTTCTGGGATCATATACATTCTGTATGTCAACGATGTATGTGCTTCCATTCCTGCTGATAGGATATCTTCCGGTATCTTTGGTACAGCGAAGGCTAAGACAGCTTGTTAACTGGTGCATTATGATGATACCATGTGTGCTGGTTATAGGCTATTATATACTGGTTTTGAAAGGCATTATTGATTTAACAATAAGGTGATAATATGCATTTTGATTATAGTAAATATCAGGGAACTGATTTTTTTAAACAGTGGTGGAGTGTTATATCAGGAACTTTTTCTCTGACAGAGAAAATTATGGTATATCTGTTTTTAGCGGTACTTTTGTTCTATCTGATATTTGGAAAGAAAAGAGAGAGAACATTATTTTTAAGTACGTCAGCAATACTTACAATACTGGTACTTAATCCATGGTCTGCCTGGTTCATGTATCAGAAACTGGGAATAGCATTCGCCATGCGCGTATTCAGATATTTCTGGTTGTATCCGATATATATGGTGTTAGCATATTTCGTGACTCAGATGGTTTTCCTCGTAAAAGGAAAGGTACGTATAATTGTTATGACTGTGTTTATTGCAGGAGGAACAGTGCTTGGTGCCATGCAGGTTAAGGCTGGTCATTATTTTACATTTGGTGGACATACCGAATTTAAGATGGTAGAGAATGTATATAAAGTAAGCAATGATGTTGTAGATGTATGCAATATTATTGATAAAGATAAGAATGATAAGCATAAAGCGGCATATACAATATATGATTACAATATGTTTATGGAGATAAGAACTTATGATGGTTCAATAATAGCTGCGCATGGTGCTGTATATGGAAATACTATTCCGATTAATGATAAGGCAACATTGAATGGTTATGTGTCATCAGGCAACTGGGTGAGTATTCTTGCGTCAATGGTGTCAACTAATAATACAAGAGGTATTATCAGTGAGGACATTGTTGTACAGGCTTTGAAGAATGTTAATGCCGATTATATTATAATTAAAACATCAAGTTACAATGTTTCAGTTTTTGAAGGTGTGGGACTTATCAATCTTGGTACAAGTAAGAGTGGAGAATATACAGTGCTTAAGGTTGTAAAAGACCAGTTACATACTAATAGTGATGAGTGGCAGACAAGATTGTATGGCCCTGATATGATTAATTATATTGATGGATTATATTTTATAAATGATGTATGGAATCATAGAATTATTTATAATGATAATCTGGATGATTCTATTGAATTATGGAGTACTATTCCGGTAGATATTAAGAATGGCCATACTATTTCATCAGACGGAGAATTATATATATGTGATGAAACAGATACTAATTCATTACATGTATTTAAGAAAACGGATGAGGGGTTTGTACAGACACAGTTGTATGAGAATATGTGCAATATGCCATGTTTCACATATTATGATGAAAATACACATTTATTTTATGTCATGGCAGATTATAATGGTGAGTTATTTGTGTTTAAGAATAACAATGGCAGACTGGATTGTATTGACCACAGGACATTTGATGGAATTGTTAATGGATATACGAGAACATTTTCTATAATAGATGGGTATATGTATATTCTTGGAGACAGGATATACAAGCTTGATTATACAAATGATTATTCACTTGTGAATTCATATGATGTACCTGAAGCTGTTCAGGGAATGTCAGGAATTAGCAAGATAGGTGATTATTATTATATTTCAATATACGCTAATAAGGATTTTGTAAGCAATCCACATGTGATAAGGACAAAGGACCTTACATCTCTGGCGGATGGTGGATTTGAGGATGTATATGGAAATCTTGGGATTACAGGTACGCCATTCTTTATAAGCGAGATAGATGGTGTTTATTATGTTCCTTTCCAGGGAGAGTCGAATGGTATTGTTACATTTGAATTGTCAGACAATGGGGAGATTACAGATATCAATATGTTGTATGAATTCGATGAAGTAGTGCAGTCATCTCTGGACAGATATTATTCAAAATATTAAGAGTTTAGGAAGGTAACTATTATGGGACAAGATAATAAAGTCACAAAAGAAGAACTGGCGGGATACAGGTTATTTTCCAGAATAAGGATGGTTGCATTATATGTGCTGACCGCCGCTATTGTATTAATTGCAATATGGGGCATAAGCATGATATCGGATACAATGAGCATGGCTGGTCAGGCTAAGGAGCTTAAGGCGGGACTTGAAGAGATGTTATCTAGTGTGAAGGCACAGGATATTGATGGTGCAAATGTGGCATTAGCAAAGGTTGACAGTGCTGCTGATGCATTGGATGAGACACTTTCATCCCCATTATGGGAGGCAGTGCAGTCGTTTCCTTTTGTTGGAAGTGATATATCATCAGTTCATGAGCTTATTAACCTTTTACAGGATGCGTCCGACGGAGCGATAAAGCCAGCTATATCTGTAGTTGTTGAATATCCGATGTCAGGACTTAAGGTGGATGACGGATTCAGCGCAAGTACAATTAATGCTTATATTGGACTTCTTAAACAGATGGAACCATTTGTTAATGAAGTGATAAGCAGACTGGACAATATTAATTTTGTTCTGGTTAAGTCTGATAAAATAACCGAATACACGGATAAGATGAAAATGCTTGTACAGACATATGCTGATGCTGAGCAGTATCTTAACTTGTTTGATACATTTTTAGGAGACGGAGAAGACCGTACATATCTTCTTGTGGCACAGAATTCAGCCGAAATAAGGGCGTCAGGAGGATTCCCTGGCTCTATAGGAACTATAAGGATTGAGGACGGAATTCTTTATATAGGTGATTTTGCAAGTGTATATAATGTGTTATCTTATGGAACTCCAACGGATGTAGGTCCAACAGAGCAGGAAGACAGTCTTTTTGGAAACTGGATGCATTATCCAAGAGATGCGGGAGTGAATCCGGATTTTCCAAGAGTTGCACAGATATGGGCAAGATCATATGAGAACTATAATAAAGAAGATGTTGATGGAGTTGTATCACTGACACCGGTTATTATACAGCAGCTTCTTTCGTACATAGGCAGCATTACTCTTTCAGATGGAACTGAGCTTAATGGTGATAATGCAACAATGGTTTTACAGCATGATTTATATAACAAATATCTTAGCGCTTATATTCCTAGTTCACAGAATGCTGATATGGCTGATGCGCTTTTTGCGGAGACAGCTAAGACAACAATGGGAATGCTTGTTCAGGATTTTGATGTTAAGAGACTTGCAAGTTACTTTGAAATATTTGATGATGGTGTTTCTGACAGAACAATCATGATGTGGATGAAGAAAGAAGAAGACCAGACTGTAGTAGAATCAGTAGGTGCTTCAGGGGCACTTAACAGTGATGAGAATAAGCCGGTTGCAGGCATATATTTCAGTGGAACGGAGGCAAGTAAGCTTGGCTGGTATTTTGACATGGATACAGAAGTCAGCGAGCCGGTAGAAAATGCAGATGGTACAAGAACATATGATGTAACTGTTACTATGAGAAATACTATTGGAGATGATGACATTTCAAGTCTTGGATTATATATTCTTGGACCATCAGAGGGAACAATTGTAGGATATATTCATATGTTTGCGCCTGCTGGCGGAACAGTAAGTGATTTTAAGGCAAGTCAGAATACAAGAATTTATATGGATAATTATGCCGGTTTGGATTTAGGATACACAACACATGTTATTATATATCCAAAGACGCCATTTGTTGTCACATATAAAGTGACTACAGCAGCTGGTGTCACAGAACCTCTTCAGATAAGTACAACGCCTACATTGCAGGATTACAGATAATCACGATGTTTTAAGAACAAAAGGAGGAAACATATGGTAAGAAAAAGATTATTGCAGGGAATAGTTGGAATGGCAGCTTTTGTGATGGCAGCTGGTGCCGGAATTGCTGCTGGTAACTGTTATTCAGTTAGTGCCCAGGAAAATAACCAGTATAGTTATGAAGACAGTAACAGCGATGGTGCACATGGGTATATTCCACCAGATAATACTGATGTTGAACTATACCATGATAATACTAATCTGTTAAGAACTGTACCAAAAGAGAGCAAATATACAACACCTAATCTTCCAGCAGTAAGAAATCAGAATCCATATGGAACATGCTGGGCATTTTCAACAGTAGCCTGTGTAGAGATTAATCTTATAAATAAAGGCTATGTAACCAGTGATATTGATTTATCAGAAATGCATCTGGCATATTTTACATATCATTCAGTAGTTGATCCGCTTGGAGGAACAGATGGAGATGAGACAGAGACAGTAGCGCAGGATAATTCGTTCCTTGCATATGGCGGTAATTATGAATATGCTACAGCAAGTCTTATGAAATGGTCAGGACTTGCGTCTGAGAGTAAGTATCCTTATAATACAGCGCTCACTTCACAGGACAGAGTTCAGGAAAAAGCATATGATGATGTTGCTAAAGTACTTAGTGTAAAGTCTGTGGATATGAAGGATACCAGTCAGGTTAAATCTGCGATTAAAGAATATGGTGCAGTTGGTATAAGTTACTATGATAATAATCTGTATTATAACAGAAATGATAATAAGTATAGTTATTATTGTAATGATTCATCTAAAGCTAATAACCATGCAGTGACAATTGTTGGCTGGGATGATACATACTCAAAGAATAATTTTGGCAGTGAATCGGATTCGAGCACCATTCCACAGGGTGATGGTGCCTGGATAGTAAGAAACAGCTGGGGAGATTATTGGGGTGAACAAGGATATTTCCATTTATCATATTATGATAAGACTTTGACTGATATTGGATATTTATTTGATGCAACTTATAATGGAAAATCGGATTATTATGATAATAACTATCAGTATAGTGGAACCATATTAAGAGGATATTCATATCTCAATTCAGGTATGACAATAGCAAATGTTTTTGAGACAAAGGCTAATGCAGGTGGCGCAGAGGAACTGAGGGCTGTGTCATTTGCTACAAAATCAGCAGCGGTTAATTATGATGTGAAGATATATACTGGTCTTACGGATATGTCCGATCCTACAAGAGGTACACTGGCTGGAGAAAAAAAGGGTACGACATCTGGTGCGGGTGACTATACAGTGACTTTGGATTCACCAATATACATGGAAGAGAATACAAAATATTCTGTTGTTATTACCCTGTCTAAAGATGATGGAACAGCTGTTTTGATGTGCCTTGATGGAAGTGAAAAGTATGTTGAAGGTGCATGGATAAAATGTGATTCTAAAGCGCTTAGTAATCAGAGCTATATGAAAGGATACAATATGGCTCCTGATTATGACTACTGGTGGGATTACGGAAAAAATGGGGATAAAAACTGGATTATCCGTTCTTATACATCAAATGTAGAAAAAAAGGTGACACCAACCCCGACACCAGAGCCGACTCCAACCCCAACACCGGAACCAACCCCGACGCCGGAACCAACCCCAACACCGGAACCAACCCCGACACCAACACCGACGCCGGAACCAACTCCAACACCAACACCGACGCCAACACCGGAACCAACGCCAACGCCGGAGCCAACACCGACACCAGAACCAACGCCGGCACCTGCAGCTAATCCAGAGTGGATATTTGACGGCACAGGCTGGTGGTATAGACATTCAGATGGAAGCTATACTACAAACGGCTGGGAGTATATTAATGGAACGTGGTATTATTTTACTGGCTCAGGTTATATGTCAACAGGCTGGGTAGAAGTAAACGGAACATGGTATTACATGAACAGCGATGGAGCAATGCTTACCGACTGGGTAGATGTAAATGGAACATGGTATTACATGAACAGCAGTGGAGCAATGCTTACAGGCTGGGTAGATGTTAGAGGAACATGGTACTACATGTACTCAAGTGGAGCTATGGCATATAATACTTATATTGGAAGCTATTATGTTGATGATAGTGGTGCATGGGTATAGTAATTGATATTTAAGGAGACTTCGCATGAGGTCTCCTTTTTTTCTTTATTTTTTTTTATATTAGTTGTATAATAAATACCAAATGCTTTCATATAAGAAAAGGATTACATTATTGGAGGAATTATGATGAAATCAATATACGATGCCGATATGCAGGCTTTTATCAAGGATAATGGACTTGAGCAGATAGAAGTAAGAAGAGATGGCGAACAGCAGGCACCGCCGCCACAGATTAAAATTACCGGAATAAGAAAGTATAAAGGTACATGGGTGTGGAAGCTGTTAAAGCCAGCGAGAGTTGTATATAAAGCTGGAAAAACATATAAGAGTAACCGTTCAGTAAAGGAAGCTCTTATGGGAAAGAAGAAGTTTGTTAAGGATTATATTAAGGCACAATTCCCTGATGATGCAGAAAGAAAGAGACAGGAGAATGCCACATTTGACAGAAATATAAAGTTCAGTGTATTAGTTCCTCTTTTTAATACACCTAAAAAGTTTCTCAAGGATATGATTGAGTCAGTACAGGCACAGACATACAAGAACTGGGAGCTTATACTTGTTGATGCGAGTGATGATGAACATTCATTTGTTGGTGACATATGTAAAAAATATTATGAAAATGACAGCCGTATTGTATATAAGAAGTTAGATAAGAATTATGGAATATCAGGCAATACCAATGAGGCCATTAAGCTGGCAACAGGTGATTATATTGCACTGTTTGATCATGATGATATTCTTGTTCCTACAGTTCTTTATGAGGATATGGTAAGAATATGTGAAACTGGTGCGGATTTTGTATATACAGATGAAGCTACATTTTTAGAAGATGATATATATGATATTGTTACATTCCATTTTAAGCCGGATTATGCGATAGACAATCTCAGAGCTAATAATTATATCTGCCATTTCAGTGTTTTTAACAGAGAGCTTATTGATAAGGTGGGAATGTTCAGACAGGAATATGATGGAAGCCAGGATCACGATATGATTCTCAGACTGACAGAGGCAGCTAATAGAGTTGAACATATTGCTAAGATATTGTATCTGTGGAGATCTCATGGAAATTCAGTTTCACAGGATATTAATGCCAAGACATATGCCATTGATGCTGCAAAAAGAGCGGTTACAGACAGTCTTAAAAGAGATGGATTTAAAGCTGAAGTGGAGAGTTCACCAGCATTTCCAACAATCTTTAAGATTAATTATGAACTGACAGAGCATGCTAAGATTTCAATTATTATTCCTAATAAGGACAATGTGGCATTGTTGTTCAAATGCATTGATTCTATCCTTAAAAAATCAACTTATGATAATTATGAGATTATCATAATGGAGAATAATTCTACAGAAGATAAGACATTTGAATTCTATGACCTTATTTCCAGAATGGATAAAGTAAGGGTAATAAGATACGAAAAGCCATTTAATTATTCTGATATTAATAATCAGGCAGTTGCACAGGCTGATGGCAAATATGTACTGTTCTTAAACAATGATATTGAGATAACTACACCGGCATGGATGGAAGAGCTGCTTATGTATGCACAGCGCAAAGATGTTGGAGCTGTTGGCGCGAAGCTTTTCTATGAGAATAATACTGTACAGCATAATGGCGTTATAATAGGTGCTGGACCAGACGGAATAGCAATTCATAGTCATGCGGGTGAACCTAGAGGTTCTGTAGGATACATGGGAAGAATGTATTATGCACAGGATGTAAGTGCGGTTACTGCAGCATGCATGCTTATTGCTAAAGAGAAATTCCTTGAAGTTGGAGGATTTGATACAGGACTTGCAGTTGCATATAATGATGTTGACTTATGTATGAAATTAAGACAGAAAGGATATCTTAATGTGATTAATCCTTTTGCAGAAGCATTTCATTATGAGTCAATAACCAGAGGATATGAAACCAAGAGAGGTAATCAGGACAGGTTCCAGAGAGAAGTTAAATACATGAAAGACAAGTGGGCAGATGTCCTTTCAAAGGGCGATCCATTTTATAATCCAAATGTATCTAAGAGTGTTCCATGGGGCTTCGGGCCTGGAATGTAACATTCAGATAACAATTTAATTGTTTAGATATATTTAAGGAGATGCAAGATGAGAAGTAAATTCAAGAAAACAGCAGCATTTGTACTTGCTGCAATTATGACAGCAGGTACGCTGGCACCATTGCCGGTAATGGCGAGCTGGAAGAAAACAGAGAACGGCTGGTATTATTACAGAAATGATGACGACAGCAGCAGTATGATAGTTAATGACTGGGTAAAAAGTAATGACAGATGGTATTACTTCGGTGCTGACGGACGCATGGTAACAGGCTGGAAAGAAATAAAAAATGTAGAATATTATTTTGCTGAAAAAGATTCTGATGATGGAAAAGTAAAGCTTGGACAGATGATGACAGACTGGCAGCAGATTGGTGATGAGTGGTACTATTTCGATTCAGAAGGTCATATGGTGACAGGTTGGCGTTCTATTAATGACAAGTGGTATTACTTTGGCTCTGATGGCAAGATGCAGACAGGTTTTATCAATGTTGATGGAAAAGATTACTATATGATGGAAGATGGTTCTATGTATAGTGGAATCTGGTGGCAGAAGATTGGTGATGAATGGATGTATTTTGATGATGAAACAGGTGAGATACTTGCATCATCGAAGCCAGAAGGAACTAAAGTAGGAATAGATGTTTCTGTACATCAGGGAGATATAGACTGGAAGGCAGTTAAAGAATTTGGTATAGACTTTGCAATGATAAGACTTGGATATGTAGGTCCTGAGCTTGATGATTCATATCTTGATAACATTAAGGAAGCTATAGATGCAGGTATTGATGTTGGAGTTTATTATTACAGCAGGGCTACTACTGTTGAAACAGCCATAGCAGAGGCGCAGTATGTTATTGATAACCTTGATGGCTATAAGATATCTTATCCGGTTGCAATTGATGTTGAAAATGCATATGCAACTAACTGGGAAAATATGAGCATGGCAGATATAACAGCTATTGTTAAAGGCTTCTGTAATGAGATTTCAGCGGCGGGATATACTCCTATGGTATATAGTAACCTTTACTGGCTAATAAGTCATCTTGATGCTTCACAGCTTGATGGTATAGAAGTATGGCAGGCAAGATATTATTGTGAACCGTCTGACAAATACGCATATGATATATGGCAGGGGGGAAGCAGTACATATATTGCAGGAATAGATGGCAGTACAGTTGACATTGATTTTTCATATAAAGATTATTCTAGCATAATAACACCAAGAACAAGTGCATTAAGTACATATGCCAAGACAATAGGTATCTGGCGTGCAGATGATACTGGATGGTGGTACAGCTATATTTCAGGAGGATATCCAAGTGGCCAGTGGATGAACCTTTATGGTAACTGGTATTACTTTAATGGCGGTGGATATATGCTTACAGGCTGGCAGAGAATTAACGGAGACTGGTATTTCTTTGGTGATGCATATGATGGTGTTATGAAGACAGGCTGGCAGAAGCTGGGAGATAAATGGTATTTCTTCACAGATGATGGAATTATGCTTACAGGCTGGCAGGAACTTAACGGACAATGGTATTACTTTGGAGATGATGGTGCTGCAAGAACAGAATGGGCACAGGTCAATGATACATGGTATTATTTTGGTGATGTTGATGATGGCGCAATGAAAGAAGGCTGGCAGGAAATTGGAGGAAGATGGTATTTCTTTGCAACCGGCGGCAACGGAGCAATGCTTAGCGGATGGGAGTATATTAACGATAAGTGGTATTACCTTGGTGCATACTGGGAAGGCTGGATGAAAGAAGGCTGGATGTATATTGATGGCTGCTGGTATTTCCTTGAAGAAAATGGCGGCGGTGCAATGGTTACAGGCTGGAAAGAAATCGGTGGCAAGTGGTACTTCTTTGGAGATGACGGAGTTATGGCCACATCTACATGGGTATGGGATTATTATGTAGATGAAGATGGCGTGTGGATCGAGTAATATAGTTTATACGAAAGGTTAAATTAAGAATGAATACAGGCGTTGTTATTGTTACGTATAACAGACTTGAACTGTTGAAAGAATGCATACAGTGTGTTCTTTCACAGACAGTTCCTTTTTCTAAAATAGTTATAGTAGATAATTGCAGTACAGATGGAACAAAAGAGTATCTTGCCGGATATGAGAATGATGAGCGTTTTGATATTGTATATGAGCCGGAAAATCTTGGCGGTTCAGGTGGATTCTATGAGGCAATCAGAGAAGTAAACAAATATACACTGGATTGGGTACTTATTATTGATGACGATGCAATGATATCTAAGGATTATATTGAAATACTTACTGATTTTGCAGAAAAACATCCAGAAGTAAATGCATGCTCAGGTGTTGTATCAACAAAGGGAACCATTGTTGCAATGCATAGGAGAAGGGTTGGCAATTCATTGCTGTTCCTTGAAACTAATGTGCCTCTTGAAGAGTATAAGAAAGAATATTTCAAATGTGATTTGGGAACTTTCTGCGGACTTCTTGTAAGACATGACATTTTAAAGAAGGCAGGACTTCCAAAGAAAGAATACTTTATCTGGTATGATGATACAGAATACTGCTTAAGATTAAGACAATACGGCGGAATATATAATGTAAATGCAGCTGTATTAAATCATAAGACTGCGCTTCCAATGGATGAAAAGAATATATTTGTTAAGACCAACTGGAAGAGCTACTATGGATACAGAAACAGATATGATACTGCAAAAACACATTTTTCATGGCTGACAGCATTGATAGTGAGATTACAGTTTGTTGTCCTTATAGGATACAGCCGTCTTATGACTCTTAAAAAGAGTACAAGAGAAAAGGGCAGATTTAATGTCAGAATGTTTAAAGCAGCTCTTCGTGATGGGGCTAAAGGCAGACTTGGAAAAAATCCTGAATTTCTGCCATAAGAACAAGGAGAATGGTTGTGAGATTTTATAATACTAAGATAGATATACCAGAGGATTTCTTTAAGGAAGAGATAAGAAATGGGTATACAGTTACTTCTAAGATGAAGAAGGCATGGGCTATTCAGATTGATATTTTAAAAGAGATGGAAAGAATCTGCGATAAATATAATATTACATATTATGCGGATTCAGGTTCTATGCTTGGGGTTGTGAGAAATAACCAGTATATACCATGGGATGATGATATTGATGTTTCAATGCTTCGTGCGGATTATGACAGATTCATGGAAGTGGCACCAAAGGAACTTAAACATCCTTATGTATTCCAGTCAATTAATACAGAGGAATGTTATATAAGAGTGCATGCACAGATAAGAAATACAGAGACAACAGGCATGATAAATTGGGATATTGAGATGCCATATGATAAAGGAATATTTATTGATATATTTCCACTGGATGGAATACCTGATAGTAAGGCAGCGCAGAGAATACAGCACTTGAGATTGTCTTTTTTATGGAAATTCCTTTCAACATATAGATATAATTCTCATATGAAAGGCGTTTTGCCTAAGATTCTGTGTGGTATTGCAAAACCAATATATAAAATTATTGATTACAGAAAGGTGTATGCACATTACGACAGGTTATGTGCAAAGTATTCGGATAGAAATACAAAGAAAATAAGTTATGTGACATATACACAGGCTGATGACAGATATCTGTATGACAGAAGTGACTATGCCACATATCATAAAGAAAAGTTTGAGTTTACTGATATTAATATTCCAGATGGATATGATGGAATTCTTACAACCGAATATGGGGACTACATGAAGCCGGCTAATATACCAAGCTGTCATGGAGAAACCATTATTGAACCTGAGATACCATACAAGAAATATATTGAGGATAATTATGAAACAGCCAAGTCTTAAGAAAAATTTTGCGTTAAATACGATATATCAGATTCTGATAATTGTAATTCCTTTTATATCGATGCCATATATTTCAAGGGTACTTGGAGCAGGCGGTGTCGGAACATATAGTTATACATATTCTATACAGACATATTTTGCAATGTTTGCAGCATTGGGAACTGTGACTTATGGAACACGCGAGATTGCAAGGGTTCGTGAGAACGAAGAAGAAAGAAGCAGACTGTTCTGGGAAATAGAGCTGCTTACAGTTCTTACATCTCTTGCTTGTCTTATTCTGTGGGGAATATGGATATTATTTAACCATGAGTACAGAATGTGTTATGTTATATTAACTATTAATATAATTGCTGTAATTTTCGATATTTCATGGTTTTATGCTGGAATGGAGCAGTTTGAATATATAGTAAGACAGAATACGATATTTAAAGTCTTAGGGCTTATTTCGTTATTTGTTTTTGTAAAACATGAGAGTGATCTGTATCTGTATATTGCTATAATGGCAGCTTCTACTTTGCTGGGGAATATGACAATGTGGTTATATCTTGGCAGATTTTTGAAAAAAGTTAACGTTAAAGAATTTAATCTTAAAAGACATTTTAAGGAGACGCTTATATATTTTGTACCGACGATTGCAACATCAATATATTCAGTTCTTGATAAGACTCTTATAGGTGCAATTACAAAAGATGCCAATGAAAACGGATATTATGAGCAGGCAACGAATATTGTAAATGCGGCAAAGGTTGTATCATTTGTTGCTATTAATGGTGTTATGGAATCAAGAAGTTCATTTCTGTTTGCGCAGGGAAAGACAGACAGGGTAAAGTCAATGATAGAGGATTCCATGAATTATATATTATTCATGGGATTTGGACTTATTTTCGGACTTGTTGGGGTTGCTGATGAATTTGTTCCGTGGTTTTTCGGACCGGGATTTTATAAAGTGCCAGTCCTTATTAAAATGCTCAGCCCTGTTATTGTGATAATAGGTGTAAGTCATTGTCTTGGCTCACAATATTATACACCATCAGGAAGAAGAGCACAGAGTGCTAAATTTATCATTACAGGTTCAGTAATTAATCTTGTATTGAATCTGATTCTTATTCCAAAATTCTGGAGTTATGGTGCAGTGATTGCATCTGTTATTGCCGAGTGTGTGATAACATTTTTATATATGAGGAATTGTGATGGATATCTGAGACTTTCACAGCTTGTAAAGATTGGCTGGAAGAAACTGCTTGCAGGTATCATAATGGCTGTTGTGCTTATTATAATTCATATAAATATGTTTATAGAGATTATTATAGGAATAGCATTATATATAATATGTCTTGTTATACTAAGAGACAGCTCAATAAGCCAGGGAATCAGAATGCTTAAGAATAAAGGTTAGGGAAAAGGAGTGTTATGTCTGTGAAAGATAAGATTGTATCTTTTTTAAAATGTAACTGGAAGCACATAGCGGCATTGCTTGCAGTTGTTATATATTGCATAGGACAGTATATATATATTGCGGTGTCGGCTATAGGAGATAAAGAACGTGGAATGGATGCCACACAGATTATGACAATAATTGTAGTGACTTTAATATCAATACTTCTTATTGCTGTGTATTGCCTGATATTTATAGTTAAGAATGTTAGAATAGAGTATCTGTTTCTTGTGATTGCATCATTTATGATGGTGATATTCCTTCTTATAATGCCGGAGTATGAGACACCTGA
>OIZF01000205.1_pt1 | contig 41861 bp, 36 predicted proteins | sample 1588471 | NCBI WGS metagenome assembly OIZF01 (sample SAMN03283279) | human gut metagenome | biome: human-associated habitat; material: feces | host: Homo sapiens | place: Peru | collected 2012
TGATCGCCGAGGGCGGCATCTACATCGAGGATTACAGCGACATCGAGCAGCAGGTAGCTGAAATTGCCCATGTCGACCTCATCGAGCAGGAGCTGCTGGACAAGCCGCGTGATACCGTCATCATCCACATGTACCTCGAGCCGGGCGCATCGCCCGTCGAGACGCTGGCCCTCATCTCCGCCCGGATGGAAGCTGCCGGCATCGCCTACACCGTCGAGACCGAGGGTGTCGAGCAGGAGGACTGGCAGAACGGCTGGCGCAAGTATTATCACCCGATGGACATCGGCAATCGTCTCGCCATCGTTCCGTCCTGGCAGGAGTACGACACCGACCGGGTCAAGCTCATCCTCGACCCGGGCCTGGCCTTCGGCACCGGCGGCCACGAGACGACCAGCCTTTGCCTTGAGGCTCTGGACGAGCGCATCAAGGGTGGCGAGCGTGTGCTGGACATCGGCACCGGCAGCGGCATCCTTGCCATTGCCGCTCTGAAACTGGGCGCAGCGACGGCCGAGGGTGTGGACATCGACCCGGTGGCCGTCCGCACCGCAGGGGAGAACGCCGCTCTGAACGGCGTCGCCGACAAGCTGACCGTTCTGGTGGGTGACCTGTCCGACAAAGCCAGCGGCAAGTACGACATCATCACCGCGAACATCGTCGCGAACGCCATCATGAGCCTCGCTCCGGCTGTTCCCGGCCTGATGGCCGACGATGCGACCTTCATCGCCAGCGGCATCATCGACAGCCGCAAGGATGAGGTCATCGCCGCTCTGGAAGCCGCCGGGCTGACCGTGCAGGAAGTCAAGGAGAAGCGCGGCTGGGAGTGTATTGTTTGTAAGAAAGGTTAAAGATATGCCACATCGCTACTTTACCAAAGAGATCGCCGACGGCACTGCTGTGCTGCGCGGCGCGGACGCCCATCATCTCGCCCGGGTCATGCGCGCAAAACAGGGCGACACTGTCATCTTATGTGACGGCAACGCGGTCGAATACACCGCCACCATCACCGGCTTCGGGGATGAGACGGTGGAGTTTTCGGTCGAGGAGGGCTACCCCAGCGGAGCCGAACCGAGCATTGATGTAACTCTGCTGGTCGGCTACCCGAAGCAGGACAAGCTCGAGCAGGTCATCCGCCACGGCGTCGAGCTGGGCTGTGCCCACTTTGTGCCGTTCTTCAGCCGGTACTGCGTCGCCGCACCCAAAAAAGAGGAGCAGAAGAACGAGCGGTACAACCGCATCGCCTTTGAAGCCGCCAAGCAGTGCGGCCGGGGCATGCTGCCGGACGTCGCTCTGCCGCTGCCGAACTTTGGTGCCGTCTGCCGGAGTCTGGACGAATACGACCTCGTCCTCTTCTGCTACGAGTGCGGCGGCCAGCCGCTCCGGGAGCTTCTGGCTGACCTGCCCCATACCGAGGGCCGGAAACCGAAGATCGCCATCATTACCGGTGCCGAGGGAGGTTTTGCAGTCGAGGAAGCCGAAGCCGCCGCAAAAGCCGGTGTGAAGACCGTCGGCCTTGGCCCCCGTATCCTTCGCTGTGAGACGGCTCCTCTCGCCGTTCTTTCCGCTGTCATGACCCTGACCGGAAATCTGGAATAATTTTATTCTTTCTATCTCTATATTTAAGAGGAACTGCCGCCGGTGGTTCCTCTTTTGTGTTTTCTGGCCGGATATTCTCATGGATATATTCATCTTTATTGCATATTTATCGAATATATTTATTAAATTCTGCATAAATATACAATGTGACATAAAAACGCTTCGGTGGTTCCGTCATGTTTGGCGGTTTTTCGCATTGACGGAAAAGCCCTGCCGCATATAATTAAAAGCGTGATACGGAACTATGAATCGAGTCGCCCGGGAGGGATGCCCGGTGCAGAAAAACAAAAGTGTAAATTATAAAGGAGCAATCATTATGAAAAAGGAAAACATCAAAAAAGTCGTTCTGGCTTACTCTGGCGGTCTGGATACCTCCATCATCATTCCCTGGCTGAAAGAGAACTATAACAACTGCGAAGTCATCGCTGTCTCCGGTGACGTGGGTCAGGGTACCGAGCTGGATGGTCTGGAAGAGAAGGCCAAGGCTACCGGCGCATCCAAGCTGTACGTCCTCGACCTGAAGAAGGACTTCGTTGAAAATTACATCTTCCCGACCCTGAAGTTCGGTGCAAAGTACGAAGATTACCTGCTGGGTACCAGCTTCGCACGTCCGTGCATCGCAAAGGCTTTGGCTGACATCGCCATCAAGGAAGGCGCAGACGCCATCTGCCACGGCTGCACCGGCAAGGGCAACGATCAGGTTCGTTTTGAGCTGACTCTGAAGGCTTTCTGCCCCGACATGGCCATCATTGCTCCGTGGCGTGAGTGGGATATCAAGAGCCGTGACGAAGAGATCGACTACGCAGAGGCACACCACATTCCTCTGAAGATCAACCGTGAGACCAACTACTCCAAGGACAAGAACCTGTGGCACCTGAGCCACGAGGGTCTGGATCTGGAGAACCCCGCCAACGAGCCGCAGTACAACAAGCCTGGTTTCCTGGAGCTGGGCGTTTCCCCGGAGCAGGCTCCCGATACCCCGACCTACCTCACCATCCACTTCGAGAAGGGCATCCCCACCGCCATCGACGGCAAGGAGATGGGCGCTGTGGAACTGGTCGAGTACCTGAACAAGGTCGGCGGCGAGAACGGCATCGGCCTGCTGGATATCGTTGAGAACCGTCTGGTCGGCATGAAGAGCCGCGGCGTGTACGAGACTCCCGGCGGTGCCATCCTGTACAAGGCCATCAATGTGCTGGAGACCATCACCCTCGACAAGGAGAGCGCACACCTCAAGGAGCAGCTGGCGCAGAAGTATGCCGACATCGTCTACAACGGCCAGTGGTTCACCCCGTTGCGCGAGGCTCTGGATGCCTTCGCCAACAGCCTGGCAAAGACCGTGACCGGCGACGTCAAGCTGAAGCTTTATAAGGGCAACATGATCAACGCAGGCGTCACCTCTCCGTACACCCTGTACGATGAGCAGACCGCTTCCTTCGGCGTGGACGAGGATTACAACCAGGCCGATGCAACAGGCTTCATCAACCTGTTCGGCCTGTCCATCAAGGAGCGCGCAAAGCTGTCCAAGAGCTGGCCGAAGGTCGAGGACTAAGCGGCCGAACAAAGCCAACTTTTCCCGCTGTGTGTTTTCTACACTTTCACACAGCGGTTCCAAGACCGGCAGAGTTGCCGGCGGCACCGCCGCAGGAGCGTTTTCCCCTGCGGCGGCTTTGCCGTTTTTAGAGCCCTCTCAGTCTCGCTTCGCTCGCTAGCTCCCCCAAAGGGGGAGCCTTTGGCAGACCGGGAATGCCCGAGCAGGCTGAAAAACCGCTGCGGTTCGTAAAATACATCGCGCTGTTCTCAAGGTGAACAGCGCCTCGGCCGGTTTTGGACGAAGGAATGTCTTCCCGACATGCCAATGCCTCTCACTTTGGGAGAGGTGGCAGCGCGTGAGCGCTGACGGAGAGGGCAAGCCCGACTGAGAGGTTGTACGAAGGATCGCGTTACAATCGAGATAAAGGGAACAGTAACTATGGCAGAACAACTCTGGAAAGGCCGTTTTTCCAAGGCGGTCGATTCGCGCGTCAATGATTTCAACTCTTCCATCCGCTTTGACCAGCGGATGATCGCACAGGATATGCGGGGCAGCGGCGTACACGCCACCATGCTGGCCAAACAGGGCATCATCTCCGAGCAGGACTGCGAGGACATCCTCAACGGTCTGGCTTCCATTGCCGACGACCTGGCCAGCGGCAAGCTGGAGATCGACCCCAACGCCGAGGACGTCCACACCTTCGTGGAGCAGACCCTGACCGCCCGCATCGGCGACGCCGGCAAGCGCCTGCACACCGGCCGCAGCCGCAACGATCAGGTGGCGCTGGACATCCGCCTGACCCTGCGCGACGACAGCCGGATGCTGCAGGGCCGCATCGTCGAGCTGGTCCGGGTCATCTGCAAAAAGGCAGCGGAGAACACCACCGCCGTCATGCCCGGCTACACCCACCTGCAGCGCGCCCAGCCCATCACCTTCGGCCACGCGCTGATGGCCTATGCCTGGATGCTGCTGCGCGATCTGCAGCGCTTTGAGGATGCCACCGCCCGCATGGACGCGCAGTGCCCGCTGGGCTCCGGCGCACTGGCCGGCACCACCTACCCGCTGGACCGCGCCTTCACCGCCGAGAAGCTGGGCTTTGCCGCACCCTGCGCCAACAGCCTGGACGGCGTGTCCGACCGCGATTTCTGCATCGAGCTGGCCGCCGCCATCTCCACCTGCATGATGCACCTGTCCCGCCTGTCGGAGGAGGTCATCCTCTGGTGCAGCTGGGAGTTCAAGTTCATCGAGCTGGACGACGCTTTCACCACCGGCTCCTCCATCATGCCGCAGAAGAAAAACCCGGACGTCACCGAGCTGATCCGCGGCAAGACCGGCCGCGTCTACGGCGACCTGAACACGCTGCTCGTCATGATGAAGGGCATCCCGCTGGCCTACAACAAGGATATGCAGGAGGATAAGGAGGCCATCTTCGACGCCGTCGATACCCTCGACCTCTGCCTGAAGACCGTCACTCCGATGCTGGACACCATGAAGACCCTGACCGCCAACATGCGCCGCGCTGCGGCCAAGGGCTTCATCAACGCCACCGACTGCGCCGATTACCTGACCAAAAAGGGAATGCCCTTCCGTGATGCCTACAAGCTGACCGGCTGCATGGTCTCCGACTGCATCAGCAAAGACAAGACCCTCGAAGAGCTGACGCTGGACGAGTTCCGGGGTTACAGCAGCCTGTTTGAGAACGATATCTACGATGCCATCGACCTCATCAAGTGCTGCGAGGGCCGCACCAGCTACGGCGGCCCCTCCGAGGCAAGCGTGAAGAATCAGATCGCACTGGCATCTGCACAGGTGGACGCATGGGAGGCGAACAACGCATGAGCGTGAAAGTTTTTATCGACGGTTCCTCCGGCACCACCGGTCTGCGCATCGCGGACCGTCTGGCAGCCCGGCCTGAGATTGAACTTCTGAGCATCTCCGCCGAGAGCCGCAAGGACGTGAACGAGCGGGCCAGCGTCATCAACTCCGCAGACCTCGCCTTCCTCTGCCTGCCCGATGCGGCTTCCAGAGAGGTCATGCCCCTGCTCCGCCCGGACGTCAAGGTGCTGGATACCTCCACGGCCTTCCGCACCGACCCGGCATGGGACTATGGCTTCCCGGAGCTGAAGGGCCAGAAAGAGAAGATCCAGAACTCCTGCCGGGTGGCCGTGCCCGGCTGCTACGCCAGCGGCTTCATCAGCATTGCGCGGCCGCTGGTCGAGCTGGGGCTGGCCCCGGCGGACTATCCGTTCAGCTGCACGGGCATCTCCGGTTACTCCGGCGGCGGCAAAAGGATGATCGCCGAGTACGAGAGCCCGGACCGCCCGGCCCACAGCAAGATCGACGCGCCCAAGAGCTACGGCCTCACGCTGGCCCACAAGCATCTGCCCGAAATGCAGAAGATCAGCGGGCTGGCCCACACGCCCGCCTTTGTGCCGGTGGTCTGCGATTACTATTCCGGGATGCAGGTCCTCGTTCCGCTGGACCTGAAGCTGGCGGGCACCACCGCCGGGCAGGTGGCCGAGGGCATCGCCGCCTATTATAAGGATGGCGCGACGGTCTCCGTCCACGCCCTGAACGAACCGCTGCCCGAAAACGGCCTGTACTCCGACGCCCTCTCCGGCAGCGACCGGATGGAGCTGTACCTGACTGTGAACGCAGCAGGCGACCAGATGATGCTCATTTCGCTGTTCGACAACCTGGGCAAAGGCTCGTCCGGTGCGGCCGTGCAGTGCATGAACCTGATGCTGGGTCTGAAAGAGACGGCAGGGTTGGAATAAATAACCCTCTCAGTCGCCTGACGGCGACAGCTCCCCCGAAGGGGGAGCTTCTAGCAAAAAGGTAAAGTTTCCCTCTTGCTGAAAAGAGCTCTCCCTTTCGGGAGAGCTGGCAATGCCGCAAGGCATTGACTGAGAGGGTTCGTCCTGTGGGAAAGGAAGATCATTATGCAGTATAAGGAAGTATCGGGCGGCATCTGTGCGCCCAGAGGATTTGCAGCGGCCGGTGTCCATTGCGGCATCCGGGCCAACCACAACGAAAAATACGATCTGGCGCTCATCAAAGCAGAAGTCCGCTGCGCGGCCGCCGGTGTCTACACCACCAACAAGGTCTGCGGTGCGCCCATCAAGGTGGACCGTGCCCACCTGAAGGACGGCTATGCACAGGCCATCCTTGTCAACAGCGGCAACGCCAACACCTGCGCCGCCAACGGTGTGGCACTGGCCGAAGAGTGCTGTGCGCTGGTGGGCAAGGCGCTGGACATCCCCGCTGAGGATGTTCTGCCTGCCTCCACCGGCGTCATCGGCCAGCCTATGGTCATTGATCCGTTTGCCCGCGGCATCCCCGCCGCAGCGGCCAAGCTGGCCGCAACCGGGCAGGGCAGCACCGATGCGGCGACTGCCATCATGACCACCGACACCCACAAAAAAGAGTACGCCATCCAGTTCGAGCTGGGCGGCAAGACCTGCACCGTGGGTGCTATCGGCAAGGGCAGCGGCATGATCGCGCCCAACATGGCGACCATGCTGGCCTTCTATACCACCGATGCGGCGGTCTCTCCGGCTCTGCTGGAAAAGGCCCTTAAGACGGTGGTTCCCGGAACGTATAACCAGATGAGTGTCGACCTCGACACCTCCACCAACGATACCCTCATCATCATGGCGTCCGGTCTGGCAGGCAACCCGGAAATCACTGATGAAAATGCCGATTACGATGCCTTTGTTGCCGCACTGACGGCCATTGCCGAACACATGTGCGCAGAACATGCCGGTGATGGTGAAGGTGCCACCCACCTCATCACCTGCGAAGTCACCCACGCGCCCGACCTGAAGACCGCCCGTGCCGTTTCCCGGAGCGTCGTCTGTTCCAACCTGTTCAAGGCCGCTGTCTTTGGCCGCGATGCCAACTGGGGCCGCATCCTCTGCGCCATCGGCTATACCCCCGGCGACTTCTCCATCGACAAGGTCTGCGTCTGGCTGTCCAGTGCCGCCGGGGAAGTCTACGTCTGCGAGAACGCAGCCTACCACCCCTACAGCGAGGACGAGGCCGCCAAAGTGTTGGCCGAGCACGATGTCCTCGTCAAGGTGGACATGGGCACCGGCGACGCCAGTGCAAAGGCCTGGGGCTGTGACCTGACCTATGATTACGTCAAGATCAACGGCGATTACCGCACCTAAACTCTCTATTTACTCCTTCCGTCATCGCTTGCGCGATGCCACCTCCCTCGGAGAGGGAGGCTTTTCAGGCCCCCTCTCCGAGGGGGCTGTCACCGAAGGTGACTGGGGGAGTTTCTGCAAGAAAAAGCAAGGCGGTTAAACGGCAAGGAGCAACAGAAAGTATATGAAGAACGAAGAAATGGCCCTCCTGTTTTCGGAGGCGACCCCTTACATCCAGAAGTACCACGGCAAGACCATGGTCATCAAATACGGCGGCAACGCCATGATCAACGAGACGCTGAAGAACGCCGTCATGAACGACCTCGTCACCCTGACGCTGCTGGGCGTGCGGGTGGTGCTGGTCCACGGCGGCGGCCCGGCCATCAATGAAATGCTGAAAAAGGTCGGCGTGGAGAGCCATTTTGCCAACGGTTTGCGCGTGACCGACGACGCCACCATGGAAATCGTCCAGCAGGTGCTGGCCGGCAAGGTGAACAAGGACCTCGTGGCAAAGCTGCGCGGCCGCGGCGTCGGCCTGTGCGGCATGGACGGCCAGATGCTCCGCTGCACCGAGCTGGACCCCCAGCTGGGCCATGTGGGCGAGATCATCCATGTGGACCCGACCCTGATCGAAAACCTGCTGAACGGCGGCTACATCCCGGTTATCGCGACGGTCGGCATGGACGACCTTGGCCAGGCATACAATGTCAACGCCGACACCGCTGCCGCCCAGATCGCCATTGCGCTCAAGGCCGAAAAGCTCGTCTCCATGACCGATATCGCGGGCCTGCTGCGGGATAAGGACGACGAATCCACCCTCATCCCCGAAGTGGAGGTCTCCGAGATCGAGGGCTACAAGGCCGCTGGAGTCATCGCGGGCGGCATGATCCCCAAGATCGGCGGCATGGCCGATGCCATCTATCAGGGCGTCCACGAGGCCGTCATCATCGATGGCCGTGTTCCCCACTCCATCCTGCTGGAGCTGTTCTCCAACCGTGGTTCCGGCACCCGCTTCTACCGCCGGAGCCATCAGGAATAAGGGTTGCTCAAATTTCAGAAGAACGGTATAATAAGAAAAAGTGCGCACCGGAATGCCAAGGCCTCTCCTACAAGGAGAGGTGGCAATGCGAAGCATTGACGGAGAGGTTGTACAGAGGAAACGTTGCCCTTCCTACAACCTCTCAGTCTCGCTTAAGCTCGACAGCCATTCCCCTTCTGGCGTTTACACGCCACCTCCCCCGGCCGGGGGAGTCTTTCCTGGTAGGGGAGCCTTTGGCACAGAGGAAAGGGAGGTCAGCAAACTTATGGATTCCGAAAAAGTCATCAAGCGGGACAACGACTATGTCCTGCATACCTACAACCGCAATCCCATTGCGCTGGAAAAGGGCCACGGCCTGTATGCCGAAGGCCCCGAAGGCCAGAAGTATCTGGATTTCACCAGCGGCATCGGCGTCAACAGTCTGGGCTATTGTGATGTGGACTGGGCCGAGGCCGTTTCCGAGCAGGCCCACAAGCTGCAGCACACATCCAACCTCTACTACACGGCCCCCTGCGGCAAGCTGGCCAAAAAGCTGTGCAAGCGCACCGGCATGAGCAAGGTCTTCTTTGGCAACTCCGGTGCCGAGGCCAATGAGGGTGCCATCAAGGCGGCCCGCAAATACAGCTTCGACCACTACGGCAAGGGCCGTGATGTGGTCATCACGCTGGTCAACAGCTTCCATGGCCGCACCATCGCTACCCTGACCGCCACCGGGCAGGAGGTGTTCCACAACTACTTCGGCCCCTTCAACGAGGGCTTCCAGTACGTCCCGGCGGGCGACCTCGAAGCCCTGACCGAACTGGTGGACCGCCACACCTGCGCCGTGATGCTGGAGCTGGTGCAGGGCGAGGGCGGCGTCGTGGCGCTGGAGCCGGAATACGTGCAGGCCGTCCGCAAGCTCTGCGATGACAGGGACCTGATCCTCATCGTGGACGAAGTGCAGACCGGCGTGGGCCGCACCGGCACCTTCCTGTGCTGTGAGCACTACAACCTCAAGCCGGATGTCGTCACGCTGGCCAAGGGTCTGGGCGGCGGCCTGCCCATCGGCGCCGTGCTGATGAACGAAAAGGTCGCGGCCGGGATGGGTGCAGGCACCCACGGCTCCACCTTCGGCAGCAACCCGGTGGTCTGCGCCGGTGCCAATGTGGTCGTGGACCGGATGGACAACGGCTTTTTGGCGAACGTCAATGAGCGCGCCGTCCAGCTGCGCACCGGCCTGGCAAAGCTCCCCATGGTCAAGAGCCTGTCCGGCATCGGCCTGATGGTGGGCATCGAATTTTTCGGCGATGTCCGGGCGGCGGATGTCCTCGCCGCCTGCCGCGAAAAGGGCCTGCTGGTGCTGACGGCCAAGACCCGCCTGCGCCTGCTGCCGCCCCTGACCCTGACGGCACATGATGTCGAGAAGGCACTGACCATCCTGAACGAAGTGCTGAGCGAGATGGCCCAGAAGTCTCCGGAGGAACAGGCATGAAACATCTGCTGAAACTGAGCGACCTCTCCCCCGAAGAGCTGCACCACATCCTCGATGTGGCCGACCGGCTCAAGGCGGAGCAGAAGGCCGGAGGCACGGCACCGCTGCTGCACGGCAGGAGCGTGGCGCTGATGTTCTCCAAAAACTCTACCCGCACCCGCACCAGCTTTGAGGTGGGCGTGTACCAGCTGGGGGGCCTTGGCAACTACATGAACGCCGCCACCGAGCTGCAATCCGGCCGGGGCGAGCCGCTCAAGGATACCGCCCGTGTGCTGGGCCGCTACTACGACTGTGTGGTCTGGCGCACCTACCGCCAGTGCGACCTTGAAGAGTTCGCCGAGCTGGCCGGGGTCCCGGTCATCAACGGCCTGACCGACTATGCCCACCCCTGCCAGGTGCTGGCCGACCTGATGACCATCCGGGAGCGCCGCGGCGCACTGGAAAATCAGAAGCTCTGCTTCATCGGCGATGGATGCAGCATGGCGAACAGCCTCATCGTGGGCGGTCTGCTGGCCGGGATGACCGTCAGCTGCGTCTGTCCGCAGGGCTACCGCCCCGCCGCCGATGTGCTGATGTTTGCCCACAAATATGGCCCGAAGTTCCATCTCCTCACCGACCCCGCCGAGGGCGTGAAGGACGCCGACGTGGTCGTGACGGCGGCCTGGAACACCGCCCCCGGCACACCGGAGAGCGAACGCCGTCTGCGCGATTTCGCGGGCTTTCAGGTCACGAGCGGCCTGCTGAGCGGAGCAAAGCCCGACGCTATGCTCCTCCACTGCCTGCCCGCCCACCGCGGCGAGGAGATCTCCACGGCGGTCTTTGAACAGCACGCCGACGAGATCTTCACCGAAGCCGAAAACCGCCTCCATGTCCAGAAAGCCGTTCTGGCCATCCTTCTGGCGAACCAATAAGCGGGAACATACAGGCTTCATAAAACAGCCGTTTGAACGGATAGAAAGAAAACCAGAACGATCAGCTGGATCAGCTGCGCAGTTCTGGTTTTCTGTTGTTTGTAAGAGCAGGGAGCGTCCTGCGGTCACAACGTTTCCATTCTTAAAAATTCCTGTCCTGCCGGAAACAAGTGCGGCAAACTGGAATTTATCTGCTTATGTTGCGTACTTTCGTTGCTAACCTTTTCCTCCCTTACCAATCCTTTTTTTCTTTTGTACAGTCATGGTTCTTTTTGCGTTCTTCCACCATATTTGCAAACCATTCCACCTTAGCCGGGTCATAGTGGGAAAAGAAAGCACTCATTTTCGTGTCCAGTGCGGCAATTCTTGCCATATCCTCCGCAGAGAGTGCAAAGTCGAATACATTCAGGTTTTCCTGCATTCGTTCAATATGTGTGGACTTTGGAATCACCACTACGCCTCGTTGCAAATGCCAGCGGAGAATAACCTGTGCTGCACTTTTACCATACTTTTTGCCGATTTCATTCAGCACAGGATTCTGAAACATATTTCCTCTGCCTTCGCCAAACGGAGCCCAGGCCTCAATCTGTACGCTGTACTTGTCCATCCACTTCTTTGCCTCTTCCTGCTGATAGAAAGGATGTATCTCCACCTGATTCACCATCGGTTTAATGCGGGAAAAGGAGCAAATATCCACCAAACGGTCAGGATAAAAATTAGATACACCAATGGCACGAATTTTTCCTTCTTCGTATAGTTCTTCCAGTGCCCGCCATGCCCCGTAGTAATCCGAATACGGCTGATGCAGCAGGCAAAGATCAAGATAATCTGTACGTAGCTTTTCCATAGAGTCTAAAACCGACGCTTTAGCTTTCTCATAGCCGTAATGCTCAATCCAGACCTTTGTGGTCAGGAAAATATCTTTACGGTCAACACCGGCTTTTTCGATTGCTGCACCGACCTGCTCTTCATTATAATAGCTTTGTGCCGTATCAATGGCACGATAGCCGGCCTTTAGTGCATCCAGTACGCAACGTTCGCATTCCTCCTGTGTCACCTGAAATACGCCATAGCCCAACTGTGGCATTTTCACACCGTTGCTCAAAGTAATATAGTCCATAACAAAAGCCTCCTGTTGTGTTAAATTTTATTCTGTGGTATTATCATAACAGCCGGTAGTTACTACCGGTCAAGGCTTTTTTTCAAAAATAGGAGGATTTTTTGTGTATTCTATGAAAGAGGCTTGTACTCTCACCAATATGACCTATGAAAATCTGAAATTCTACTGCAACGAGGGATTGGTCCCCAATGTCAAGCGAGACAGACGAAATTATCGTGTCTTTGACGAACATGACATCAAATGGATTCAGAGTCTGAACTGCCTGAAAAGCTGTGGAATGAGCATTGCAGAGATGAAGCAATATCTTGCTTTGTGCATGGAGGGCGAAGGCACAATTCCGGAACGTAAGGTGATTCTTGCAGAAAAAAAAGAAACCTTGCTCCAATCCATTACTGAACTGCAAAAGGCAGTGGCATACATTGACTGGAAGCAGAGATTCTATGACGATGTGCTGTCAGGCAAGACAGCGTATTACAGTAATCTTGTTCCGGAATTGCTTAAGTGATATATCGGTACAGTTGACACAGCAAATTACGATTTGTTGAACTAAGCCGAGTATACCACACGCGCGGTCGAATGACCACTCATATCTATGAGAATTTGCCCGAAATGCACCCTTCTGGTATAAAGTCCAGTGCGCGGCACCTTGCCAGCGGTGGATACACTTCGGATATGAAAAAGTCCCATGCCGACACCGTGACGGTGCAGACATGGGACTTGATGCTTTCTCGGCCTGGCCGGGCAGCCGGAACCGATCCGGACAGGCGTTTACAGAGTCTTACACGCCCGAATAGGCGGAGAAGCCGCCGTCTACGGGCAGGCAGATGCCGGTGATGAACCCGGCGGCGTCGTTGTTCAGCAGGAACAGCAGTGCGCCGACGAGGTCTTTTTCGCTGTCGCCGAAGCGGCCCATCGGGGTGGCGGCAAGGATCTTGCCGGTGCGGGCGGTGGGGGTGCCGTCTTCCTTGTAGAGCAGCTTTGCGTTCTGCTCGCTGGCGAAGAAGCCCGGCGCAATGGCGTTGACCCGGATGCCCACCTTGCTGAAGTGGACGGCCAGCCACTGGGTGAAGTTGGTCACGGCGGCCTTGGAGCCGGAGTAGGCCGGGATCTTGGTCAGCGGCAGATAGGCGTTCATGCTGGAAATGTTCAGGATGTTGCAGCCCTCGCGGCCCACCATCTGGCGGGCGAAAGCCTGGGTCGGCAGCAGGGTGCCGATGAAGTTCAGGTTGAACACCATCTCCACGCCGCTCTCGTCAAGGTCGAAGAAGGTCACGGTGTCGGTGTCAAGGTCGCCCATCTCGAAGTATTCCTTGTCGGTGTTGGCGCGGGCGTTGTTGCCGCCGGCACCATTCACGAGGATGTCGCAGGGGCCGAGGTCTGCCAGCACGTCTTCGGCCACCTGCAGGCAGTTGGCCTTGTTCATGACGTTGCAGGTGTAGCCGCGGGCTACGCCGCCCTCAGCCTCGATCGCATCGGCCAGCTCCTTGAGCTTTTCCATGTTGCGGCCCAGCAGGGCGACCTTTGCACCGGCCCGCGCCAGCGCTCTGGCGAAGATGGAGCACAGGGTGCCGCTGGCACCGGTGACAACGGCCACCTTGCCGGTGAGGTCGGTGTTCAGAACGTTCTTTTCCATAACAGATCTCCTCTTCGTTGCTTAAACTTTGCCCGCGCCCCTGTCCAGGATCTTATCGAACCGGGAGAAGAAGGTAGCGGCGGTGACGGTGGCGGCGATGATGTCGCTGACCGGCTCGGCCAGGAAGACGCCGAACACCGGGTCTGCGACCACATGCGGCAGGATGAAGATGAGGGGGATGAGCAAAATCAGCTTGCGCAGGCAGGCCAGCAGCAGGCTGACCTTGGCCTGACCCAGCGCCATAAAGCTCTGCTGGCAGGCGATCTGGATGCCCAGCGAGAAGATGCCAGCCATGTAGATGCGCATAGCCCAGGTGGTGTACTGGATCAGGGTGGCGTCCGAGGTGAAGATGCCGGCCACCACGCTTGGCACCAGCATCATCAGCACCCAGAAGATGGCCGTGTAGCCGAAGCAGACCAGAAACTGGAAGCGGAAGGCCTCCTTGACGCGCTCTTTCTTGCCTGCACCGAAGTTGAAGCTCATCACCGGCTGGCCGCCCTGGCAGACGCCGGAGACCGGCATACTGGCCAGCTGAGAAACGCTGGTGATGACCGTCATTGCGCCCACGGCCACGTCGCCGCCGTAGCGGGCCAGGCTGGAGCTGAAGCTGATCGAGAGCAGGCTCTCGGTGGACATCATGACGAAGGTGGAGATGCCCAGCGCCAGGACGGGCAGCACGATCTTCCCTTCGGGCTTGAGGTACTCTTTCTTCAGCCGGAGGGTGGTCTTGGGGCCGGTGAGGAAACGGATGATCCAGATGGCACCCACAGCCTGGCTGAGCACGGTGGCGATGGCAGCACCCCGCACCCCCAGACCAAAGAGGAAGATGAGGAGGGGGTCGAGCACGATGTTGATGACCGCACCGATGACGGTGGTCAGCATACTGATCTTGGCAAAGCCCTGTGCGGTGATGAAGGGGTTCATGCCCAGCACGATGAGGACGCAGACCGAGCCGAGAATGTAGATGCGGCTGTACGCCAGCGCATAGGGCAGGGTGGCGTCGCTGGCACCGAACATCCGCAGCAGGGCCGGTGCGGCGGCATAGAACACGACGGTCAGCAGCACCGAGAAGATCAGCAGCATGGTGAAGCTGTTGCTGACGATCTTTTCCGCCTGGTCTTTGTCGCCCTGGCCCATGGCGATGGCGGTGCGGGGCGCGCCACCGGCACCAATGAGCATCGCAAAGGCGTTCAGCAGCATCAGGATGGGGGTGAACAGGCCCACGCCGGTCAGCGCGGCTGCGCCGATGCCGGGGATGTGGCCGATGTAGATACGGTCCACGATGTTATACAGCAGGTTGACGATCTGGGCCACCACGGCCGGGATCATCAGCTGGAGCAGCAGCTTTTTGACGCTGCCGGTGCCCATATCTCCTTGTTTTTTCTGTGTTTGTGCCATTGGTTTCTCCTTGCATGAAAAGGGCGGCCAGCACCCGAAAAGAGGTGCTGGCCACCGCATATTTTAATACGACAGGCCGAAATTCAACTCATAGTAATTGCCGGCGGCGTCACGGTAAGCGTAAGCCTTGCCGTTTTCGTCCTTCATGCAGTCGGGCATGTAGGCATCCTTGGCGTAGCCGGGCACATCGTTGGGGCTGATGCAGACGCCGTCTGCATTGACGGCCAGCACTTCGTCGCCCTTGGGCAGGGTCAGCGGCAGCTTGCCGACCGGGGCAAAGCGGCCGAACAGGACATCCAGCGTTGCGGAGGGGTAGGTATCGAAGCCGACGGTCAGCGCGTCGGAGACTTTTTCGATGTTGCCGACTTCCCAGGCCAGCGGGCAGTTGATGTTGGAAACGACCTTGCCGCCGTGTGCGTGGACCGCCTCGGCGATGCCGGGGATGCGGCTGGCACCGACCAGCGTGGTCTCCTGATGGGTCTCGGCGGTGGGCTTGCCGCTTTCATCCACGTTGCAGACGGTCTTGCCCTCGCAGATGTCCAGCTCCAGATAGCCCGGCGTTGCATTGAAGTATGCACCGGACTGCGGGCTGACCATCAGCAGGGCGACATCGGCCTCGGCGGGGTCGGCCACCAGCGTGACATTGCCCAGCATCTCGCGCAGGGCCTTGGTGGCAGCTTCGCCGGCCTCGGCGCTCTTGCCGAAGGCCTCGGCGTAGACCTTGCAGCCGTCCTTCAGGGGCAGGGTGCCGTCGTTCTTCAGCAGGACGACGCTCTCGCGGTGGACGCGGCTGGCCTCTTCCCAGTCGGCCTTGGTGGCCACGACCTCGGCAGCCTTCCGGGGGTCTGCATAGGGGTCTTCGAACATGCCCTGACGGAACAGCTCGGTCAGGGTGCGGCGGACGGCGCGGTTCAGGCTCTCGTCGGTCAGGACAAGGTCTTCCTTCCGGAAGCCTGCGGGCACTTCGTGGGTGTCGTAGTAGCCGTTGGTAGCGCGGGCGTAGCTCTCCTCGCCGAACGCATTGTCCAGCAGACCGGAGATCAGGTCCACGCCGCTCTGCGTGACGGCGTAGCCGATGCGCTCCGGCTCATCCAGCATATCGACGCCCCAGCACATGTTGTGGACGATGCCGGTGTCGGAGTTGATGTAGCCCTTGAAGCCCATCTGGCTGCGGAGCATCCCGTCGATGAAGACCTTGTTGTAAGCGAAGCCATAGGGATTCAGCGCGATGGGGTTGCCCTCGAAGTCCTCCTGCGGGGCGCTCTTCTCAGCGGACGGCTTGGAGTAGTAGGGCATGATGGACTCGGCATTGTGGCGGATGGCCGCACGGAAGGCCGGGATGTGGTACTTCTGCAAGGAACCGGGGGTGGCGTAGATGTTCCACTGACCTGCTGCATAGTGGGGGTCGAAGCCGTTCTCACGGGCACCGCCGCCGGGGAAGTGCTTCACGGTCACGGACACGCCGTCCGGGGTGACGCCGTTGCTGCCGCCCTGGATGCCGGGGATGAGGTGGTCGAAGATCTCCTCGATCAGCTCCGGGTCCTCGCCGAAGGTGCCGAAGGTGCGCTGCCAACGAGGGTCGGTGACACAGTCGGCCATGTACATGTAGCCCTTCTTCAGGCCGCAGGCGTTCCACTCGCGGCGGATGGTGTCGGCGAACTTGTCGATGATGTCGATGCGGGCGGTGCCCTTGACGGCCGCTGCGATGCCCAGAGTGCCGGGCCAGGTGGCGAAGACACCGGCGGCATCGTTCATGCCGAAGACGACCTCACCGTTCTCGTTGCGGCTGTTGGACATGACCTGCATGGGCACGAAGTGCTCACAGGTCTCGGTCAGGTATTGCAGCTGGTTCAGATAGTCGGCCAGATCTTCGGGGGTGGGGTTCTCGCGCAGGATGACGTGGCGGTTGAAGCACTTTTTGACCATGTCGGAGGTGCTGGGCAGCGCCTGATGGCCGAAGATGCTGTCGGAAACGTCCACCGGTGCCTCATCCAGCAGGCCGGAGTCATCGCCCACAGGCTTGTGGCCGTTGGCAGCCAGACGGGGCGAGGGGTACTTGGGGCCCATCCGCCAGTCAGAGGTGAACAGCTGGCCGATCTTCTCGCTGGTGGTCAGGGTCTGGACATAGGCTTTGGCGCGCTCTTCGGGGGCAAGGCGCCAGTCGTTGACGGCGCTGACGGTGCCGGTGCCGTCGATATCCTTGAAATAGAGGCCGTCCTGTTCGATGACCCGGCGCTCCACCGTGCCGATGGTGGGGCCGTTTGCGTTGACATAGCGCTGGACGCGCTGGGATGCTTTCGTTGCCATGTGATTTCTCCTTTTTATTTTACGCCGTCTGCGGTGGGGTTCGTGATACCTATATTATAATGGCAGACCCCAGAAAGGGATTAGAAAAATTTTTGGAAAAATCCGCACTTTCCTAATATTCTTTTCCATGCAGGTCCATGCAGGCGGAGAAAACTGGCAATGTGCTGTACTAGTATATCAATGATGTGTGCAATTTGACCAATAGGTTTTTGGAAAGTTGTGAAAATTGCTTCAAAATAGTAAAATCGTCCTGTTTTACCTCAAAATATTACTAACAGAATTTCAAAATATCGTTCATAATAAGGACATAAAGTCCCGATGTGCCGCACAGTGGCAGGTGCGGTTTCCAAACGGGGCAAAACGGAGAACGCCTTGTTTACAAATTAAGGAGAGAAAACGAAATGGCAAAAACGAGAAGTCTGCCGGATAAGTACTACGACAAAGACTACGAGCACAACGGCATCCACCGCGTTCCGCTGTGGCGCATCGCATGCTTTGCACTGAACAACACGGCTACCAACCTGTACATGATGATGATGGCTTACGCTACCTACTACCTGATGGGCTGGGTCGGCGTCGGCATGATGCTGGCCTCTTCCCTGAGCATGATCATGCGTATCTGGGACGGTGTCACCGACCCGTTCGTGGGCTTCATGGTCGATAAGACCAACGGCAAGTTCGGTAAGAACCGCCCGTTCATCGTCATCGGCAACATCATTCTGGCCGTGACCAGCTTCATCCTGTTCCACGTTACCCACCAGCTGCCGCAGGCAGTCCGCTTCCCCTTCTACGTTGTGGTCCTGATGGTCTACTACCTGGGCTACACCTGCCAGTGCGTCGTTACCAAGTCTGCACAGTCCTGCATGACCAACGACCCCAAGCAGCGCCCCATGTTCGCTTCCTTCGACGGCGTGTTCAACACCGTTCTGTTCGCTGGTCTGGCGGTTGTGTTTGCTAACCTGGCAAACAGCTACAAGGATGTCGGCGGCTATGCTTCCATCCAGTTCTTCCACAGCCTGTGGGTCCTGACCGCCATCGGTTCCGGTATCTTCACCCTGCTGGCTGTCATCGCCATCACCCCGAAGGACCGTCCGGAGTTCTTTGGCGCCGGCAAGCCGGTCAAGGTCGGCCTGAAGGATTACTGGGATACCCTGAAGAACAACCGCGCCATCCAGATGCTGGTCCTGTCCGCATCTACCGATAAGCTGGGCTCCTCTGCCCGTACCAGCGCTGTCTCCGTTGCGATGTTCGCCTGCATCGCCGGTTCTACCGTTCTGCAGGGCAACGTGACCGCTCTGACCACCATCCCCAGCGTCATCGTCACCTTCCTGGCCATCTCTCTGGTGGCTACCAAGTTCGGCCAGCGCAAGGCTATGATCATCGGCTCCATCGGCGGTCTGGTCATCAACGCTCTGACCATCGCCCTGTGGCTGCTGGGCGACCCCACCACCATGACCTCTGACCCCGCTAAGGGCACCCTGAACTGGGGCTACTTCCTGATCCTCCACGTTCTGCTGAGCATTGCTTACGCAGGCTTCCAGGGCATCTCCGGCAACATCGTCATCCCCATGACTGCGGACTGCGCCGACTACGAGGTCTACCGCTCCGGCAAGTACGTTCCCGGCCTGATGGGCACCCTGTTCAGCTTCGTCGATAAGCTGGTCTCCTCCTTCGCTCCCATGATCGCCGGTGTCATGTTCACCATCTGCGGCTTTGCTGACCACAACCCCGTTGAGGGCGACGTGGCTACCATGAAGCTCCGCATCGGCTGCGCCTTCTGCTACAGCGGCGTCATCATGATCGGCCTGGTCTGCAACCTGATCGCCATGAAGTTCTATCCCCTGACCAAGGAGAAGATGGCTGAGATCCAGGACGAAGTCGCTCAGATCAAGATGAAGGCCATGGCTGAAAACGCATAATCCAAGCTGCCACGCTTTCTGATTCTGCGGAAACTACATCCCATGGGAAAGACCGCTCACCGGCCAAGTGCACAGTGGGCGGCTTTCCCGATTTTATGAGACAAAGACAGAGGTACAACAATGGCAAATACCCAATGGACAAAAGACCCCGACCACGGTTTTATCTGGAATTCCATCGAACATTATTTCTATTGGAAGGAAAACCGCCAGCGCCATGAGGTGAACCGGAAAAAGTATCTCCGCCTTTGCATTCTGGGGGCCTTTGGGGCGCACCAGTTCTACGCCAAGCGCCCGGTTTTGGGGGTGCTGTATCTGGCCACCTTCTGGACCGGCTTCTCGGCAGCCATGACCATCGTGGATGCTGTCATCGCGGCCCCCATGAAGCCGGACGAGAACGGCAGCATCTGGCTGTGACCCCCACCTCTTCTGAGCGGTTCCGCCGGGACCGGAAAGGTACAGTTCTATGAGCAACGTTTTGCAGACCCTGTTCAACACCAATCACGAGCTGCCTGATCTGCAGGTCATCGTGATTCTGGCCATCCTTGCGATCGTTGCGCCCTCGGTGGCCAAGTATCTTCATCAGCGGCGTTCCAGCGGCAGCACCAAGACCTCTGCCGCCTCGGCAAAGCCCCGCGCTCAGCACAAGAAAAAGCGCTGAGCGACTGAACTTTCTACGACATTTCCCTCTATTCATTCATCTCATTTACCTCCTTTCTTTTCGAAGAAACACCAAAAGCCCGCAGCGAATGCTGCGGGCTTTTGGCGTTGCGGCTCTCCTGGAGAGGGCCGTGTGTGAAAGAAGGTGCCGCCGAACAGGACGACAAAATGCCCCGGCAGGTGCTGCACAGCATCTGCCGGGGCGGTTTTATGGGGCTTTAACTTTGAGTCCGATCCGGGAACGCTCAGACCTTCTTGATCTTGATGAGCTGTGCGTTCAGGCTTTCCAGGAAGCCATCGGGCAGAGCCATGACGTTGCCCAGATTCTCCGGGGACATGGTCTTCATCATATCCCACATACCGGTGCCGGGCTTCACATCAAAGTTGGTGGTCAGCTTCACGACCTTGGCAACGAGGGCGAAGGCTTCGGGGCACTTGGAGACTTCTTCCATGTTGTCCTTGATGCTGTAGTAGCCTTCCGGGAACTCCATGGGAGCCTTGAGGTCCAGATCCAGGCTGCCGACCTGCTTGAACCAGTTGGCAACGCCCTCCTGGCGCTCGTTGAACTCCGGCAGGGTGTAGTAAGCGGGCTCCTCGGCGACCTTCTCCAGGGTGATGGAATCCTTCACATCACCGGCCACAGCCAGGATGGTGTTGAAGCCTTCGTTCAGAGCAACGTCGAACTTGAAGACGCGGTGCGCGGTCTGCTGGCCGACTTCCTTGCCGTTGACGTACAGAACGACGGTGTCCTGGTTGGAGTAGACCTTGATCTCGGTGGTCTCGCCTGCGCGCTGTGCGTGGCGGCGGCCAGCGATGTGGACCATCGGGGTCTGGGTCCAGTAAGCCTGATAGACAAAATAGCTGTCCTTCTTGGTCTTGCGGTCCATGGTGATGAGGCCCTTGTTGTTGCGGCCGCTCACGCCGCCCTCATGACGGGCAGCGCAGCCGAAGTCGAACATGTTCCAGACGTGGGAAGCCCAGACCCAGGGACGGTCCTCGAAGACCTGTGCCATGTGCTCGTGGTACAGTGCCTGATACTCCTCGGTGTAGTCCTTGCACTCCGGCGTGTTGCTGTGCCAGTTGATGATGCCCTCGCAGCCGTACTCGGAAATGCCGATGCAGATGTCGGGGTGGTCAGCGTGGAACTTGTCCAGCCAGGGGCCGTTCTGCTCCATCTTGCCGCCGTACCAGCCGAAGTAGTGGTTGTAGCTCTCCAGGTCGGTGATGTGGTGCATGGGGCCGTCCACGGGGGTGTGAGAAACGTGTGCAATGGTGGTCAGGCGGGTCGGGTCAAGCTCCTTGCAGAGCTTTTCCAGATCGTGGTGGGTGTCCACCAGCTCCTGAGAGATGCCGCCGATCAGGATCTCGTTGGAGATGCCCCAGAACATGATGGAGGGGTGGTTGTAGTTCTGGATGATGAGCTCCTTCATCTCCTCCATGACGTGGGTGTGTGCACCCTCGCCCTTCTTGAAGACGCTGATGAAGGGGATCTCAGCCCAGACGGCGAAACCGATCTCGTCGCAGGCATCGTAGAAGTCCTGGCTGTGCTGATAGTGTGCCAGACGGATGGTGTTGGCACCCAGCTCCTTGATGAGCAGGGCGTCGTCATAGTGCTCCTCAGCGGTCAGCGCGTTGCCCTCGAACACGCGGTCCTGATGGCGGGAAACGCCGCGCAGCGGGGTGGGCACACCGTTGATGGAGAAGCCTTCGTTGGGCGTGACCTTGAAGGAACGGACACCAACGTTGGCGCAGATCTCATCGACGGCCTCGTTGTTGCGCTGCAGGGTCGCAGTGACGGTGTACAGATTGGGCTCGTCCATGCTCCACAGCTGTGCATCGGGCACGTAGATGGTGACTTCGGTCTCGGCAGAGCCGCGGACAGCGGAAGCGACCTCGCGGCCGAAGCAGTCCTCGATGCTGTACAGAACGGTCAGGTCGTCAGCGGGGTTGGTGACGAAGCTCTTGATGGTGAAGTTTGCACCGCCGTCCTCCGTGGGGACCGGGGTGACCATGATGCCGGGGCCGCCGTAGTAGTCCAGATCAAAGTGTGCATTGGGCACGCTGATCAGGTTGACGCCGCGGTACAGACCGCCGTAGAAGGTGAAGTCGGCAGAAGCGGGGTACATGGACGGGGTGTCCTCGTTGGAGACCTCGATGGTCAGCTCGTTCTCACCCTCGTGGCACAGATCGGTGACATCGGCACGGAAGATGGAGAAGCCGCCCTCATGGGTGGTGGCGACCGTGCCGTTGACCTTCACGGTGGCGTTCAGCGCAGCAGCGAGCACCTCAACATAGGTGCGGCCGCCCTCACGGGGCTGCTTGGGCTGCTCGAAGGTGCGGGTGTAAACGCCGGTGGTGCGCAGGTAGCTGCCGTTGCCGTCGTTGCCGTCCACAGCGTTCCAGGTGTGGGGCAGGTTGACCTGCTCTGTCACATGGTCGCCCTTGGGGAAGGACAGGGTCCAGTTTTCGTTCAAGGAAATGATCTCTCTCATTGATACGACTCCTTCTCAGTTTTTTCTCTGTGTGGGTCTGCGGTGCAGACCTCGTTGTGAGATTAGTATATCACAGGAAGCCACCGGAACGTTTGTACAAAATCGCGTCAAAATAGTAATATTTTGTGAAAATTCCAACGACCGGCCCGCTTTTGTGCAGAAGAAAACGGCCCCGGCAGCTGCCGGGGCCGTTTTCAGGCTTGCATCAGATCCCGCATTCGTCCAGGATGCCGCGCAGGGTGTCTGCGGACTTCTTGAGATCGGCGGATTCTTTCTCGCTCAGTGCGATGGGGACCAGCTCTTCGAGGCCGTCGGCACCCACCACGGCGGGCATGCTCAGAACGACATTGTCCACGCCGAAGTCGCCGTGCATCATCGAGGAGATGGGCAGGATGGACTTCTCGTCCCGGATGATGACCTCGCAGATGCGCTTGACGGCCATTGCGACGCCGTAGTAGGTGGCGCGCTTCTTCTCAATGATCTCGTAGGCACTGTTCTTGACCTTCTCTGCGATGTTCTCCTGCGACTGGTCGTGGTTGTAGTGGCCGCGCATCTCGCAGAAATCGTCCAGCGCGATGCCGGAGACGTTGGCGCTGCTCCAGGCCGCGATCTCGCTGTCGCCGTGCTCGCCGATGATGAAGGCGTGGACGCTCTTGCTGTCCACGGACAGGTGCTCGCCCAGCTGATACTTCAGGCGGGCGGTGTCCAGCACGGTGCCGGAGCCGATGACCCGTTGCTCCGGGAAGCCGGACAGCTTGACGGCGGCATAGGTCAGGATGTCCACCGGGTTCGCCACCACCAGCAGGATGCCGCGGCATTCCCGCTTGGCGATCTCCGGGATGATGCTCTTGAAGATGTTCAGGTTCTTGTGCACGAGGTCCAGCCGGGTCTCGCCGGGCTTCTGGCCTGCGCCTGCCGTGATGACGATGATGGCGGCATCCACGATGTCATCGTAGGTGCCGGCATAGATCTTCATGTTGCCCACAAAGGGGATGCCGTGGCTGATGTCCATGGCTTCGCCTTCGGCCTTGGCGTGGTCTGCGTCGATCAGGACGATCTCCGAGAACAGCTTGCTCTGCATCAGCGCAAAGGCAGACGCCGAGCCGACGAAGCCGCAGCCGATGACGGCGATCTTGCGTAAATTGACGTTGTTCATAGATTGCTTTCCCTCTTCTGCCGCCCACGGCGGCTCCATTCATTCCAAAACCTCTCCCGCCGGGAGAAGCTGCCGGGCTAAATCGTTAAACTTTTGCCAAGCTTGGATACATTACCAGAAATCACGGCATCTGTCAAGTGCAGGCGCAACGACGCCGCTGCTTTTTCACAGGATGCCGCACAGCCCTTGAAAATATACCCGGCAGACGCAGAAGAAAACCAGTTGACGGAAAGCGGGAACTTTGTTATAATAATAGGGCTATCAAGCGGCTTTGACAGCTTCTGCCCGCCGCTCTGGAGCGCGAAGTGAATAGGGAGATGTATCGAAGTGGTCGTAACGAGAACGACTCGAAATCGTTTTGTCCTTAATCGGGCACGTGGGTTCGAATCCCACCATCTCCGCCAACAAAAGGCATCAGCTCAGGCTGGTGCCTTTTTTGCGGCTAGATGGTGCGGATGAGAACAGGGCGGCGATTTTCGATGTGCAGCACAAATCCATCAGCCTCCCAAAAGTGCCCATCCAACAGAACTTCGCCCTGAAATGTAATCCGGCGGAGCTTCTGTGCGGCGTCGGTCACCTCAACGGTGCAAAAGCGCTGCAAGTAGCTGCAAATAGCGGCGGCGTGGGAGACGACAAGGGCGTTCTGCCCCTCCGGGAGCGAATCCAGCAGTTCGTGGATGCAGTCTGCCATCCGGGCGCTGACCTCACGGAAGGACTCGCCGTCCGGATTTTTGAAGTCCGGGTCTTCGTATTGGCGTTTCCAGAATGAAGCGTCCTGCCCGGTCGTGTCGCCGGTGCGGCGCTCGGCAAGGCGGGTGTCCTGCCGGACGGGAAGCCCCAGCAGCTGTGCGGTCTGGAGCGCACGCAGCGAAGGGGACGACCAGACGAGCGAGATCGTGCGGAAAGCGTCATTTTGAAAGACTGCGGCGGCCCGCTGAAGACCTTCGGCAGAAAGGCCGGGGTCGGGGTTGGAACCGCCGCGCTCCGGGATGGAATGGCGCAGGAGAAGAAGGGTTGTCATGAAAGCCTCCGATTATAGCAGTTTGCGTTTTTAATGCACAAGCAACATCCGCAAACTGCATATCGCAAATATGCTGTGTTGATGGGCACTATTTTTGAAAATTGCGATAAAAAAGTGACTTCAGTATAGCAGATTCGGGAAAGCAGATGCAAAAAAACGAGCCGAAAGAACGACGGGGCCGATTCACTCCCCCTCAAAACGCAACCAAATTGCAAAAAATGTTACAATTTTCTCATGAAAAAGAAGACTGGATTTCTCCAGCCTTCCAAAAGTATGTATCAATAATTTTTGCTCAGAATCTTCTCAAGCGTGTCCGCAAACCTGACATCCTGCTCCTTCGTCCGCTTTGGGCTCCCCTTTGGGTGCTTTCCGGCACGGAGGAGCTTTTTGTTTTCGTACCGCCGCAGCATAAGAGCGTCTATGTTGTCGGCGGTGTATTCAAGACCATTCTGGTTCAGCACGCGTGCGCACTTGGCAAGACACATACTCGCAAGGCCGTAGTCCTGTGTTACGACAATATCACCCGGTTTTACCCGGTTGACGAGGGCAAAGTCCACGCTGTCAGAACCTTTATCGAACATCAGCGTTTGCACACCTTCCCGCTCGATTTGGTGAGAGGTGTCGCACAGGATGATGACCGGAACGCCAAATCGCTTTGCAATCTGCAACGTCAGATCGACGACCGGACAACCGTCTGCATCAATCAAAATGGTCATGTGTGTTCCTCCATCGTCCACCGAAAGGCTTTCGCGGTACGCAAATCAGCGTCCTTAAAGTGCCCGCCGCTGTTCCATTCAAGGGTGCAGTCTGCGCCACGCTCTATAAGTCGGCTGTGCAGGGTGCGGATGTTATCACCCACCGCAGCCATGACGGCGTTTTTCGTATGCTCTTCCTTGTCGCCAAGGCTCAGATAAACGCGCTGTGCCTGTATCGGGTGCTGCTGTTCAAATTCCATCCAGCCCGGAAACCACATCGAGGGCGAGGCGGCGGCGATACCGTAGAACAGATCAGTCTGGGTGGAGGCCCACAGCGCAAACAACCCGGCCAGCGAGTAGCCGCCCAGAATGATTTTGACGTTTTCCGGGAGATCAAACTGTTGTTTCAGTGACGGAATGACCTGCTCTGTCAGAAAGCGCAATGTCTCCCCGGCTTTGCCGCCGAACCCTTGTTTTCCCCACACAGCAGGAGACTTCCACGGAGAAAGTGTATCGTTCCAGCTTTCCACGGGCACGGCCGCAAACAGAAAGTGGTGCGCACTCTGTGCAATAGCGGCAACCTCGCCTTCCATGCTTTGCAGCTCGTGCTCGCCGGTCATTTGGAGCAGCAGGTATTCTGCATGGGGTTCGCTGTAAATGCGGCAAGGTTTGTTCCCGATTTGCATTGTCTGGGTGGTCACTGCGACGTCCTCCCGAAAAAACTTTGATAAGCCCAGTATAGCAACTGAAAAATCATTTTGCAATTCAAAAGGCTTTCATAGAAGTGGTAAGCAATGCAGACGTAGTTTTGACGCGGGTGTCGATGGCGGCGGCATTGATCGCCATGCCGCCCCAACCGCAGATACCGATGATACCGATGCGCTGCCGGATGACATCCGTGCGATCTACGACAGCTCCCACAAAAAATAACCCCCTCCGAATCGAAGCTGCACCACCTCCCTTTTCCGCAAAACGCGGGGAAACTTCAAAAAATGTTACAATTTTCTCATGAAAAAGGGCGGTTTCCCATTGACAGGCTTGTTATAATAGGAGTGTAAAGATTTTTGAGCCAGCACTCGGCGGCTCGGATTGCTTGAAGGTTCCGATTTGCGGACTTTGGAAAAAAGAAAGAGGCAACAGCATTATGACCAAGATTGATATTTTCTCCGGCTTCCTTGGTGCCGGTAAGACCACCCTCATCAAAAAGCTCATCAAGGAGTCCTTTGCGGGCCAGAAGGTCGTTCTGATCGAGAATGAGTTCGGCGAGATCGGCATCGACGGCGGCTTTTTGAAGGAGTCCGGCATCCAGATCAACGAGCTGAACGCCGGCTGCATCTGCTGCTCGCTGGTGGGCGATTTCCGCGCCGCCTTGCAGCAGGTGGTGGAGCAGTATCACCCCGACCGCATCGTCATCGAGCCGTCGGGCGTGGGCAAGCTGTCCGATGTGACCCGCGCCGTCGAGGGCGTGGCTGAGCACCTGGACGTGCAGCTGAACAGCTTTGTCACCGTGGCTGACGTGAACAAGGTCAAGATGTATATGAAGAACTTCGGCGAGTTCTACGATGACCAGATCAGCCATGCAAGCTGCATCATCCTGAGCCGCACCCAGACCGCCAGCGAAGAGAAGATCGCTGCAGCGGTGGCTATGCTGCGCGAGAAGAACCCCACCGCCACCATCGTCACCACCGCGTGGGATGCCCTGACCGGTGAACAGATTTTGAACGCCATGTCCACGAAGGACGACTTCAAGGCAGAGCTGATCGCCATGGCAGCCAAGGCCAATGAGGAGCATGCCCACGAGGACGAGGAAGAAGAGCACGAGCATCACCATCATCATTACGATGAGAACGGCGTGTGCAGCTGCGGTCATCACCATCATGACGATGATGACGATGACGAGGACGAGGACGAACATGAGCATCATCACGACCACGATGACGATGATCACGACCATGACCACTGCTGCCATCATCACCATGACGACGAGGATGATGACCACGATCACGATCATTGCTGCCACCACCATCACGACCATGATGATGAGGAGGAGCACGAACATCATCACGATGAGGACGGCCACTGCTGCTGCGGTCATCACCACCACCATCATCACGATGGCCACGATGCCGATGAGGTCTTCACCAGCTGGGGCGTCGAGACCGCCAAGAAGATCGCAAAGGCTGACATCGAGCATGCGCTGACCGAGCTGGATACCGGCAAGTACGGCATGATCCTGCGCTCCAAGGGCATCGTGGACGGCGGCGCAGACGGCTGGCTGGAGTTTGACTATGTGCCCGGCGAGTGGGAAGTCCGTTCCCGCGGTGCAGACGTCGGCGGCAAGCTGGTCGTCATCGGCTCCAAGCTGGACGAGAAGGCCATTGCCGGCCTGTTCGGCTGCTGAGCTCGGACAACACAGAGGAGGAAAACCGTTTATGGCAAATGAGATCCCGGTCTACCTGTTTGTGGGCTTCCTCGAAAGCGGAAAGACCAAATTCATCCAGGAGACCTTTGAAGACCCCAACTTCGACTCCGGCGACAAGACCCTGCTGCTGGTCTGCGAAGAGGGCGAAGAGGAATATAACCAGAAGAAATTCGCCTTCCCCGGCGTGACCCTCTACAATCTGGAGGACAAGGCAGAACTGAACCCCCAGAACCTGGCCAAACTGGCCAAGGAAGCAGATGCAGGCCGCGTGGTCATCGAGTACAACGGCATGTGGCTGCTGCAGGACCTGGCCAACAATCTGCCCGAAAACTGGATCGTCTACCAGTGCATCGCCACGGCCGACGGCACCACGGCCCTCACCTATGCCCGCGACAACTCCATGCGCGCTCTGCTGCTGGACAAGATCGCCCGCAGTGAGCTGATCGTCTTCAACCGCGCCGAGGCCGTCAACAACGATGCCGCCCGTCAGGAGCTGCACAAGCTGGTGCGTCAGGCATCCCGCAAGTGCGACATTGCCTATGAGTTCGCTGACGGCAGCGTGGCCTACGATGATATCCCCGACCCCCTCCCCTTCGACCTGAACAAGCCGGTGGTGGAGATCGGCGACGACGATTTCGGCATCTGGTATATGGACTGCCAGGACGAGCCCCAGAAGTACGCGGGCAAGACCGTGAAATTCCTGGCGCAGGTCTGCCAGACCAACCGCGCAGGAAAGAACAGCTTCGTGCCCGGCCGCTTTGCCATGACCTGCTGTGTGCAGGACATCCAGTTCGTCGGCTTCCCCTGCTCCTACGATGGCTACAAGGCGCTGGAGCAACGCGCCTGGGTCACTGTGACCGCAAAGGTCAATTACAAGTTCCACAACATCTACCGCGGCAAAGGCCCGGTGCTGACCGCCATCTCGGTCGAACCCGCCGAAAAGCCGCTGAACGATGTCGTCACATTCTCTTAATCCGCACACTGAAATCACATCAAGGAGGATCTCACCATGAAAACGTTGTTTCGCGTTCTGGGCGCGGCTGCTGCCGTCGCCGCCACCGGTGCCGCCATCGTGGTGCTGGACAAAGTTCTGAACGACAAGGGCCCGCTCCACGTCGAAGAGGTGGAGTTCCCCGAAGAGGCTGAAAAGGACCCCGCAGAGGCCGCCAAGGCAGCCGAAGCCTACGCCGAAGGCGAGGCCAAGACCGCTGAGCCGGGCGACGCATGGCCCCCGGCCTTCGAGAAGGCATCCGAGGAAAAGGCATCTGAAGAGCCGGAGGCTCCCGCTGCACAGCCGGAGACGGCCGAGGAAAAGCCTGTGGCCGAGGACGCACCCGTGAACCCGGTGGAGGCCGGCCCCGCCGTCGCCCCCAAGGATGAGACGGGTAAGTTCGACGTCACCAAGATCGCTGAGGCCAGCGATTTCACCGGCGTGGAAGAGGAATCCGGCTGCAAGAGCTGAGATCGTGAATGATAAAAAAGGACGTCTCGTCGCAGGATGAGACGTCCTTTTTTGATGCGTTTTATGTGCCGTTGGCGATCTGCTTCAGCCGTTCTTTGTCCAGTACGGTGACACCGCCGCGGTAAAGGCGGACAAGGCCCTCCCCGGCAAAGTATTTCAGCAGGCGGCTGACGACCTCGCGGGCGGAGCCCATGTAGCGGGCGATCTGGTCGTGGGTCATGCGGACATCCGTGCCGCCGGTCTTGGCCAGCTCATCGGTGAGGAAGATGGCCAGCCGCCGGTCGGCGCTCATGAACAGGATCTGCTGCATGGTCCACATGGTGTCAGAGAAGCGCTCGGCGGTCATCTGGTAGGCGTAGCAGCGGACATGGACGTTCTGCTGCATCAGCTGGCGGAACACGCCTGCGCCGATGCAGTAGGCCTCGGTGTCCTCCTCGGCGTCGATGTACAGGTCAAAGTTGACGGAATCCATCACGCAGGATGCCGACAGGATGCAGACTTCGCCGGGAAACAGCCGGTAGAGCGTGATGTCCCGCCCATCCTCCGAGAGCAGATAGGCCCGCAGCTGGCCCGACCGCAGCAGCAGGATGCCCACGCAGTTCTCGACCGGGCTGTGGACCCGCTCCCCTTTCCGGTAGCGCACCGGCCGGGTGAAGCGGCAGAGCTGCGCCTGTTCCTCCGGCGTGAGCTGGTCCCAGAACGGGAAGGCGCAGGCCAGACAGTTCCGGTTGACCGGAGTATTTTGCACATCGGACATGGTGTTATCCTTTCCGCACCGCTTTGGCAGCTTCGGTGCCTGCAAGTGCTCCCTCATAAACGGCCTTGGCGACCTGCAGCAGCCCGCCGGTGCAGTCCCCGGCGGCGTAGAGGCCGGGCAGGGTGGTCTGCATCTTCTCATCCACGACGATGCGGTTTCCCTCGACTTCGGCCCCCAGCTTGCGGGCCAGCGCCGTGCTGCCCGCCACGCCCAGCGCCACGAACACGCCGGACAGGGGCACCTGTCGGCCGCCGTTCAGCTGCACACCGGTGACGGTCTGTTCGCCGAGGATGGCGTCCACCGTTTCGGGGCAGACTGTCACCTCCGGCGGGAACTGTGCCGTCAGCGGGGCCCCGTTGGTCAGGAGGGTGACGCTTTTTACCAACGGCAGAAGGGCCTGCACCTCATGCAGGGCATATTCGCCGCTGCCCAGCACCGCCACATCCTTTCCCCGGTAGAAAAAGGCGTCGCAGGTGGCGCAGCAGCTCACGCCATGGCCTTCCAGCTCTGCCAGACCGGGGATCTTCGGTGCGGCGCGGGAAGCGCCGGTGGCCAGGATGACGGCATCGGCGGGGAACTCGCCCGCCAGCGTCTCGACGGTGAGCTTGTCGGTGTAAGTCAGGCCCACGGCCTCGGTGGTAACGAACTGCACCCCCAGCGCTCTGGCCCCTTCGATGCCCCGGCGTTCCAGTTCGGCACCGGAGATGGGTTCGGCAAAGCCGTAGTAGTTCTGGATGTGCGCGGCGCGGTCCAGTGCGCCGGGCCCTTTGGTGAGAACGGTCGTTTCGACCCCTGCGCGGGCCGTGTACAGAGCGGCCGACACGCCGGCCGGGCCGGAACCGATGATGACGATGTTGGGCATGGGAAGCCTCCTGAAGTTTTTCTTCTAGTATACACCTTTTCCCGCAAAAATCTGTGACCAGGTCTCAAAACTGCACACTTTTCATCCGGGGCCGAGTGTGTTATACTGAATCGACTGAATTTGACCCAGGGAGGCACCGAACATGTCCAAGCAGCGTTTGCTTTTTATCACCACCGGCGGCACCATCGCCAGTGTGCGCACCGCACAGGGGCTGCGGCCCGTTCTGACCAGCGAGGAACTGCTGGCCCATCTGCCGGAACTGAACGAGCTGTGCTGCCCGGAGACGCTGGCGCTGTGCAGCATCGACAGCACGGACCTCGGCCCCGAACACTGGCTGCTGATGGCGCGGGCCGTGCAGGAGAATTATGCGCTCTACGATGGCTTCATCATCTGCCACGGCACCGATACGCTGGCCTATTCGGCGGCGGCGCTGTCCTACCTCATCCAGAATGCGGACAAGCCGATCATCCTCACCGGTGCGCAGCAGCCCATCTCCAATGAGATCACTGATGCGAAGAAAAACCTGCGCGACAGCGTCATCTGTGCGCTGGACCCCGGCAGCCGGGGCGTGATGGTGGTGTTCGGCGGGCATGTCATCGCGGGCACCCGCGCCAAGAAGAACAAGACCATCAGCTACGATGCCTTTGCCTCGGTCAACTTCCCGGAATTGGCGCTGGTGCAGGGCGACCGGCTGGTGCGGTACATCCCCTCGCCGTGGCCCACCGGCCCGGTGGAGTTCAGCCGCACGCTGGACAGCCGGGTGTTCCTGCTCAAGCTGACCCCGGGCATGTCCCCGGCGCTCATCCCGGAGATCTTCCACCTGTACGACTGCGTCATCGTGGAAAGCTTTGGCGTGGGCGGCATCCCGCAGCAGCTGATGGACGCCTTTGCCGCCGGGCTGGGCGATTACGAGACCACCCACAAGGTGCTCATCATGACCACGCAGGTCACCTACGAGGGCAGCGATGTGGGCGTGTATGAGGTGGGCAAGCGGGTGCGCAACCGTTTCCGCTTTTTGGAAGCCCACGATATGACCATTGAGGCCGTAGTGACCAAAAGTATGTGGCTGCTGGCACAGAACTGCGAAAGCTTTGACCAGCTGCAGCAGCGGTTCTACCGTCAGGTGAACTTTGACACCTTCTATCACTGAGCCATTTTTTCAGAACACCAGCTGCACCAGCAGTACATAACATAACGTGCCCCCGGCCACGCTGAGCAGGGTCTGGTGCTTCCATTTATGCAGCGCAATGGTGGCCAGCAGCGCAAGCGCTTCCGGGATGCCGTGGCTGCCGGAGAACGGGGTGACCCCCTTCAGGCAATAGACGATGAGCATCCCGAAGATGGCGGCGGGCAGAACCCGCCCCAGATACCGCACCACCTCCGGCGGCTGCTGCTCCTTGCTGGAAAAGACCAGAAACGGCAAAAAACGGGTAAGCATGGTGGCGGCGGTGCACACCGCAATGGTAAGCCCCATCTGAACTGCTGTCATTCCTCTACCTCCCCGGCTGCTTTTTCCATCGGACGGCGCAAGGCCAGCAGCAGTACCAGAATGCCGCCCATGGACGGCAGCAGAAAGCTGCCGGAGCCAAATACCATCAAGCACACCAGCGGCAAGGCAAGGCCGATCAGGGCACTGCCGTGCTGCTTATCTTTTTCCCACTGGTTCAGGAAGATGACCGTGAACATTGCGGTCATGACAAAATCCACGCCCTCGGTGCTGAAGGGCAGCACGGTGCCCAGCGCAGCCCCAAGCCCGGCGCTGCCCACCCAGTAAAGCTGATCCAGCAGGGTGATGAAGAACATGAACCAGCCCTTGTCCACCCCTTCCGGCGGCGTTGCCGAGCAGGTGATGGAAAAGGTCTCGTCGCTCATGGCAAAGATCATGTAAAAGCTGCGCCAGCCGTAGCCCTTGTAGCGCTCCAGCATGGCAAGGCCGTAGAACAGGTGCCGCGCCTGAATCATCAGCGCCATTAAAAAAGCCGACAGCGGCGAGAACGCGCCCAGCAGCAGGCTTGCCAGCACGAACTCCAGCGAGCCGCCGTACACGACAGTGCCCATGAGCATGGGCATCCACACCGGCAGACCCAAGGACTGCACATAGATGCCGTAGCCCAGCCCCAGCACAAAATAACCCGCCAGCACCGGGACAGTCTGCGGAAAAGCCGCCCGCAGCGCCCGCAGGCAGGGGTGCGGCAGGGCGGGAGAAACGGTTCGGGACAGATGCTGCATAGAAAAGCTCCTTGCTTTGCGGGAACAGCGGGCGGCCGCCCATATACCCACATATATTGTATGAAATACGCAATTGTTATTATAGCACATCCCGGTGCTTTTGCAAGACGGAGGGCTGAACCCTCTCAGGCGCTCCCGCGCCAGATTCCCCCTTTTGTCACCTACGGTGACATCTTCCCCCGGAGCGGGGGAAGTCTTTCCTCTCAGGGGGAGCCAAGCCGTAAGGTTCATTGCTAAAGTATTAGGTTCAATGAGAAAGCTTCCCACTACCTCAAAAAGCTCCCCCTTCGGGGGAGCTGGCATCGCACAGCGATGACTGAGAGGGTTGGCGCCCCCTTGGGGAAGCTGTCGCGCAGCGACTGAAGGGGTAAAAAAGGACTGCCGTGCTTGTGCACGGCAGTCCTTTTTTTCTTATTACAGCTTTTCAAACACCAGAAAGCGGAAAGCGATGGTGGTGGTGAGCTGCGGCAGAGCCGCAAGGCGGGCAGCACCGTCGCGGGGTGTTTTCCAGTAGTAGGGGGTCATGGCAAACAGGGCTTCCAGCTGGGCGGCGGGCACGGTGATGGTACCCTGCACCTCACGCTCATCAATGGCGCGGAAGCCCGGGTACTCCACCTGCTGCACCGGGTTCTTGTAGGGCTTTTCGTAGAGCACAGCCTTCATCTGGTACAGATGCTCTGCCCCCGGCACAACGTAGATCATGTGCCCGCCCGGGCGCAGTACCCGGCTGAACTCCTCCTGCGCAAAGGGCGAAAAGCAGTTCAGCAGCACATCTGCCCAGCCGGTGCGCACCGGCTGGCTGAAGCTGGACGCCACCGCGTACTGCGCGGCGGGCAGCGCCTTTGCCGCCAGACGCACGGCGGGCTTTGCGATATCGAACCCGGCCAGCTGCAACGGCTTTTCCGCCGCCGCGAACTGCTGCGCGATGCAGCGGTCGTACCAGCCCTCGCCGCAGCCTGCGTCCAGCAGATGCAGCGGGGCGTCCTTCGCGGCGGGCACGCCGTGGGCAAGGCACAGCTCCCCCAGCGCCTGCCCGAAAATGCCGTAATATCCGGCGTTCAGGAAGGCGCGGCGGGCGGCAACCATCTCCTTGCTGTCCCCGGGGGCTTTGGTGCGCATACTCTGCACCGGCAAAAGATGCCAGTAGCCCTCCCGGGCACGGTCAAAACAGTGGCCTTTTTCACATTTCAGGTCATTCTCCCCTTGCAGCGCGCCGCCGCACAGGGGGCACTGCCACGGGGCAAAGGCTTCGTTCCGGCTCATACTTCTTCGCTGTGATCCTCAATGGGTGCGGTGGCACCGCCGTGGGCGTCCATATACTCCTCAAAGCTGGTGTACTTCTGCTGGGGCGGGCGGCGGCTGATGAGCATCAGCCCCGGGTCCTCGTCCCGGGCGGCGGCATTGCGGCCGCGGCGGGCAGGCTCGGCCTTGGGAGCGCGGGGTGCGCTGCCGGTGCGGCTCTGGCTGCCGGCATTGCCGCGCTCGTTGCGGGCAGGGCGGGCGTTATTGCTCTGGGCAGCGGGGCGGGCATTGCGCTGCTCACCCCGGTCGTTGCGGTCGTTGCGGCGGCTGCCGCTGCGGTTTGCGTTCTGGTTATTCTGGGGCTCCTGTGCGCTGCGGATGGCAGGTGCTGCCGGAGCGGCAGGGGTCTTGCGTGCCGGGCGCAGCGGAGTGGCCTCCGGGGCGCTGACAAAATGGGGGTCAAACTTGGGCTGGACGTTGCTGCCCCGGGCGGGGGCGGCATTCTCGCGGCGGGCGCGGGGCGCTGCCGCTTCCTTGGGGGCGTTTGCGCCCCGGTTGTTGGCGCGGCGGTCGTTGCGGGCCCCGCGCTTTGCGTTGCTGTCTTGCATCAGTGTTTCCTCTTTTTTCGGTTTTGCAGGCACCGCGTTCTTTGCGGCCTTCGGCTCCTGCTTCGGCGCGGGCGCAGCTGCCTTTGCAGCTTTTGTGGGCGCAGTTTCGGCCTGTTTTTTCGGCGCTTCGGCCGGTTTTTCTGCTTCGGGGCGGGGCTTTTTGCCGCGCACGGGCAGCACGGGGCGCACCGGGGCGGGCACGCCGTCCCACGGGTGGCCGGATACCACCGGGATCTTGCGGCGGTTCAGCTTTTCAATGCCTGCCAAGTACTCCTGCTCCTCCGGGGCGCAGAAGCTGACGGCGGTGCCGTCCGCACCGGCGCGGGCGGTGCGCCCGATGCGGTGCACATAGGTCTCCGGCACCTCGGGCAGGTCGTAGTTGAACACATGGGAAAGCTCACTGATATCAATGCCGCGGGCGGCGATATCAGTAGCCACCAGCACCCGGGTCTTGCCGGACTTGAAATCCTCCAGCGCGGTCACGCGGGCGGTCTGGCTCTTGTTGCCGTGGATGGCGGCGGCGGGGATGCCCTGCTTTGTCAGGTCTTTTGCGATCTTATCCGCGCCGTGCTTGGTGCGGCTGAACACCAGTGCGTTGACCACCGGCGGCTGCAAATTTTTGATGAGCCACGGCAGCAAAAGCTTTTTGTTGCCCTTTTCCACATAGTACAGGCTCTGCTGGATGCGGTCCACTGTGCTGGACACCGGGTCCACCTTGACAAAGGCGGGGTCGCGCAGGATGCCGGCAGCCAGCTGCTCGATCTCGGCGGGCATGGTGGCGCTGAACATCAGGTTCTGGCGCTGGGCGGGCAGCTTTGCAATGACCTTTTTCACGTCATGGACAAAGCCCATGTCCAGCATCCGGTCGGCCTCGTCCAGCACAAAAATTTCCAGTGCGGACAGGTCGATAAAGCCCTGTCCGATCAGGTCGTTCAGCCGTCCCGGGCAGGCGATGAGGATGTCCACGCCCTTTTTCAGCGCTTCCACCTGCGGAGCCTGTCCCACACCGCCAAAGATGACGGTGCTGCGCAGCTTCAGGTACTTGCCGTAGGCTTCAAAGCTTTCGCCGATCTGCAAGGCCAGCTCCCGGGTGGGGGTCAGGATCAGGGCGCGGACAGCGCCCTTGCGGCGGGGCGCGTTGGCGGTGAGCCGGTCCAGCATGGGCAGCGCAAAAGCCGCCGTCTTGCCGGTGCCGGTCTGGGCGCAGCCCATCAGATCCCGGCCTGCCAGCACCGGCGGGATGGCCGCTGCCTGAATGGGCGAGGGGGTCTCGTAGCCCGCTTCCTGCACAGCGCGCAGCAGCGGGGCGGTCAGATTCAGTTCTTTAAATGTCATGGTTCTCCTATTATTCTGTGATCTTCCGGCACTCGATGTAGTAGCGCTTTTCCTCCGCGTGTCCCATGCTGAAGGTCTTGCGGGGCAGCACGCCGCCCATCACAACACCGCGGAACAGGTCGCTCTTGGCGAAGGGCGGCATCAAAAACGCCACCGCACCCTGCTTGCACAGCGCGCGCACAGCCGGTTCGTCATGCACATAGTCCACCTTTGCCTCCGGGTGGCGTGCGATATAGTCCGAAATAAAATCGTCGATGGTGCCCACGGTCAGCGGCTCGGTGGGGTCCTCAAAGCTGAGCACGTTGGCCATGTGGGGGCCCGCCAGCGTAAAGGGCTGCTTTTTGCTGCCGCCAAAGCAGCAACCTGCCATGTTGGAATCGCTCCATGTGATGAGGCTCAGCAGCACGGTGGCGCAGTCCACGTTGAACAGTACCCGGTGGATGGGCTCGATCTCAATAGCCGGGGAGTGCACATTGCACACCTCTGCCAGACACCAGCGGGCGGGGTGGTTTTCTGCCTGCTCCGGGGTCAGGGTCTTTTTCAGCTCCTCCCAGCAGGCTTTTGCGGTAGCCAGCGAGTGGTTGCCATCGCCCACGGCCAGCGTCAGCGGGTCGCGGCGGGTGGCATCGGGGTATTTCTTGTCAAATTCTTCCTGACTGCCCAGCACGGTCAACGCGTTTTCGATCTGCGCGATGAGGGCGGGGTCCTCCACTGCCCAGCCTGCCACATGGCCGCCGCCCAGCATCAGCTCGCCCTCGTATACCTTGGGCAGGCTGTCCTTGTGGGCGGCAATGGGCTCGATGAGGGTGCAGTCCGGGTCGTCCGCCAGCATCATGATATGGGGCGTTTCCAGCGCAGCGCCGGTACGCACCTTCATGCGGGGCGGGATGCGGCTTTCCACCGTGCACTCGCTGGGGCGCACGGTACATTTTTCGCCCCGGCGGTAGCTGTAAGCTTCCAAGTCCACACGTCCTACAAGACCCTGCCGCACCCGGCCGCTCTGCTCGGTGCGCTCCACATAGATAAAGCCGTCCACCGCCCGGGTGAGCACGTTCTGGGCGTAGTCCTGCATGGTGGCGTGGATCTTTTCCACCCGCGCGTCGGCGTCTCCGTCCTCCAGATACACCTCCGGCAGGATCAGGTTCAGGGTGCTGGGTGCACCCGCAGCGGTCTCTTCTGCCCGCTGCCAATAGCTGCGGTCGCTGGTGAACTGGTCACAGGCAATGCAGCCCCACTGCTCCAGCGGCACCTGCTCCGAAGGCAGCAGGATATGTGCGGGTGCAAAACAGGTAGTCAGTTTCATAGTCGTTTCCTCCCCTCTTTATTGCAATTCAACTTTTTTAATGCAACAGCAACAACGTTGAACTGCATATCGCAAATATGCTGTTTGAATGTTGCGCTAATTTTTGACTTGCGATAAAAGCCGCTTCTCAGCGGAACGCTGCGGTATCGTGCACCACAACGTGCTTCACACCGGCGTCGGCAGCGGCCTGCTCCAGCGCAGCGCGGCTGTCCGCATCCAGTGCGGTGCTGCTGGTGACCAGCAGGTTTTCCATTCCAAGCGCAACACCGGTGGTGCCAAGGGCATCGGTGGCGGCGGTGCACAGGGCGTCCGGGTAGCTGACCCACAGGGTCACGCTGCCTGCAAAGCGGGTCTGCCATGCGGCGATATCCGCCGTCAGTTGGGCGGCGCGTCCCTCCCGGCTCTTGCCGCCGGAGGCACCGAAGTCCTGCTTGCGGGTGATGCTATTGGGGAACTGCACCCCGGTAAGCACCACCTGCTCGTAGCCCATGCTCCGCACCTCCTCAATGAGGTCGCCGACAAACTGCACCGCACTTGCGGCAAAGGGGTTCATCCATGCCTTGCCGCCCTTGGTTGCGCTGACGTTATCCAGCCAGAGTCTGTTGCCGTCGTAGTGCACGCCCATGCTGCGGTCGGTGTACACCGACACCGGGTCGGTAAAGGCGGCAAGCTGCGCCGCCGGGATAATGCCCTCCTCCCGCAGGATGGCGGCGATGCTTGCCGCATCCACCGGGTTTTCGGTAATGCTCTGGGCGGCATTTGCCACCCCGGAAGCGTAGTACACCGTGCCAGCGGCGTCCTTCAGGGTGACAAGGGCGTAGTCTGCGCCCTGCTGCTTCAGCTGCCGGGCGGCGGCGCGGATGGCGGCTTCATCGGTCAGGGTGGTCACATCCAGCTCTGCCCAGCTGCCGCCGGTAATGGCCTTGCCGTCCAGCGGCTTTTCCTCCTCCGGCTCAGACGCTGCCTGCGAAGCAGCGGCGCTGCTTGCCGCCGCAGAGGAGGCTGCTGCCTCGGCGCGGGAAGCGCTTTCGGCCTCTAAGTCCCGATCCTTGACCACGGTATACCAGGTGTGGGTGGCCCAATCCAGCACATGGGGTGCGGCAAACCATGCGGCTGCCAGCACTGCCGCCACCAGCACCACGATGCCGATGCCGCGCTTTACACGCGTTTCCCGGCTGTAAAAGCTGCGGTTATAATGCTTGACCTTCTGACGTTTATACTTAGCCATGGTATCCTTTCCTCCCTGTCTGCATTACAGGATGACGGAATGTCCGGTAAAGCCATAGATCGCCAGCGCCAGCACGCCGATATACACCAGCGTGATGGGCAGGCCGCGGAATGCCTTGGGGATGGCTCTGCTGCGCAGGCGGTGGCGCGCCTCGGTAACCAGCATCACCGCCAGCACATAGCCAAGGCCGCTGCCAAGGCCAAAGCCAAGGCTCTGGCCAAGGGTAAAGGTCTGGGTGCGCTCCACCAGCACCGTGCCCAGCACGCCGCTGTTCAGCGCGGCCAGCGGCACGATGCGCAGCAGCTGGGCGCGGCGGGGCAGGCTGCGCAGCAGCCACAGCACCAGGTGCTCTGCCAGACACACCACGGCAATGCTGGCAATATACACCAGCGGGCGCAGCTGGGCGCGGTTATCCAGCGGGGCAATGAACCACCGCCCGGCAAAGAAAGCCACCGGCGCCACCAGCACCTGCGTGATGCACAGCATCATGCCGAACAACGCGCTGCTGGTGCGGTCGTCCCCCACCAACTGCACCATGCGGGACACGCCCAGTGCACGGGTAAAGACAGCGTTCTGTGCAAAAATGGCCAGCAGTGCATAGCTGAAAAACACTGCTGAGCTGCTTACAACTTCCTTCACGGTTCGCGGTCCACCTCCTTCTGGTAGTGCACGGTCAGGGTATCCCGTGCTTCCTTTTTCAGATATTCCTTGCGCTTTGCAGCCGCAGCGCGCCAGATGGCGCACAGGATGCCCAGCACGATAAAGCCGCCCGCCGGCATCTTAGCCAGCGGCAGCAGCGCCCAGCGCCCCACCGGGGCGCCGAACACGGTGCCAAGGCTGAGCCACTCGCGCACCACGCCCACCACGAGCAGCAGCAGCGCGTAGCCCACAGTGATGCGCACGCCCTTGGAAACGGCCTTGTGCACTGTCTCCTGCACGCGGCCAAAGCGGTAGGTCAGAAGCGGCTCCACCACCAGCATGGGCAGGTAGATGCCAAGGTTCAAAAGCCTGGTGCCGAACACAAAGTTCAAAATGGGATATGCCGCCAGGTACACCACGGCGGCGCTGGCTGCGTACAAAAGTGCACGGGGCAGCAGCTTTTTTTGCAGCTGCTCCGGGGTAGGCTCCTCGTCCCGCAGGGGCACAAGGCGGCTGAGCAGGCAGGCCAGCACGCGGGAGGGCACCAGCAGCAGCGTCACCGCCGCCGCCAGCATCAGGCCGTTCTGCCCGGTGGTAGCCACGACCACCAGCGGTGCCAGACCCATGCCCTGCATGACCACCGGGTTATTCAGGAACACGCGGTCATGATGGGCAAACTTTTCGGGGTCCTTTAAAATCAGTTCCGCAGTACGCTTTTTCATTCCGCAGCCTCCTTTCGTTCGGACGGCAGACGGTGCAGCAGACGGTACAGCCGCTCCTCGGTGCGGTCAATGAGCGCGGACACGCTGTTGACTGCCAGCAGTGCAAAGCAGACGCCGGTCTCGTACACGCCGAAATAGCGGAAGCCCATGGTGGCAGCCCCCACCAGGGCGCCGTACAGGATGCGTCCAAGCCGGTGGTGGGCACAGGTGTAGGGCTCGTTGAGCAGGAACACCGCACAGAACAGCACCGCACCGGTGTGCAGCTCGTCCCGGATGCCCTGCAGGCGGGGCAGCAGGCTGCTGAAGAGGGTGCTGTCCGCCAGACCCACCTGACGCGGGAAGAAGAAGGCGATGAGCCCGCAGGTGATCAGAAAACTTGCCGATGCGCCGATGTGCACGTCCTTCTGGGTCCACAGCACAAGGCCGCAGGCCAGAATGACCAGCGCCGCGCCGGTGCCCATGGGGGCGGCAAACTCGCCCAGCACAACGGCGAGGGCGTTCAGGTTCAGGATGCCGCCGCTGCGCAGGGTATCTTCGATGGTGCTGCCCACCGGCACGGCAGAGGCGTTCCACAGGGGCAGCGGCGTATAGGGTTGCGGGTAGCGCACCACCTGCTCCGGCCACGATACCGCCGCCACGGCGTAGCCCACGGCAGCGGGGTTAAAGGGGTAGCTACCGTAGCCGCCAAAGATCTCCTTGCCGATCAATACGCCCGCCAACACTGCCACCACCAGCACATAGATGTCCACGGTGGCGGGCATGAGCAGGGCGATGATCAGGCCGAAGCTCTCGTTGGAGAGATCTTTATTGGTGTACACCCGATGGCGCAGCAGCGCCACCAGACGGTCGCACAGGTTGCCGGTAAGCAGGGCGATGCCGCACAGCAGCAGCGGACGCGCCCCATAGAAATAGCAGGCCATGCACAGCAGCGGCACGCACAGCCAGAAAACGTGCTGATAGTACCGGCCGGTCTTTTGCAGCTGCCGCTCCTGCTCCTGGATCAAAGCTTCATCCATATACGGGCCTCCTTACAGGCTGGCCAGTGCGCCCACAGCCGCAGCAGGGTCGGCGGCGCCGAACACGGCACTGCCTGCCACCAGCACGTCGGCACCGGCTTCCACGCACAAGGGTGCGGTGGCGGCATCCACGCCGCCGTCCACCTCCAGCAGGTAGGAAAGGCCGCGCGCTTCCCGCTCTGCCTTAAGCCAGCGCAGCTTGTCCAGCGCCGAGGGCATAAACTTCTGCCCGCCGAAGCCGGGCTCCACGCTCATCACCAGCACCAGATCCAGCTGCTCCAGCCACGGTGCCAACGCCTCGGCCGGGGTGCCGGGCTTAATGGTCAGACCCACCTTGCAGCCCAGCGCACGCACGGCGTCAATGGTGGCCTGAATATCATCTTCGCACTCCAGATGGAAATTATACAGGGTCGCACCGGCCTTGATAAAGGGCTCGGCGTATTGCAGCGGGTGGCTGATCATCAGATGCACGTCATAAAAGGCATCCGGCAGCGCCTTGTGCAGGCTTTTGAGCACCGGCACGCCAAAGCTGATGTTGGGCACAAAATGCCCGTCCATCACGTCGTAGTGCAGCATCTGTGCACCGGCGTCCAGCACCATGCGGCAGTCTGCACCCAGCTTGCCAAAATCAGCAGAAAGAATAGAAGGACTTACCATGGCCATAATATTTCATTACGCTCCGTTGTTTTTATCAATTTTTATCCCATGTGTTGCGCGTTTTGCAGGGTTCTGCCGGGCAAAAAATACGCGGGCATGGTTATCTTTTAGTTTACATGAAAACGGCCAAAAAATCAAACCCGCAGCAGTTTTTTTCACCGAAAAGTCGTAAATAGCGCAAAAAGTCCATAAGGCGGGCTGCGGTTTTTATTGAGCAGGGGAACGAACCCTCTCAGTCATCGCTGCGCGATGCCAGATTCCCCCTTTTGTCACCTGCGGTGA
>OIZF01000207.1_pt1 | contig 41704 bp, 39 predicted proteins | sample 1588471 | NCBI WGS metagenome assembly OIZF01 (sample SAMN03283279) | human gut metagenome | biome: human-associated habitat; material: feces | host: Homo sapiens | place: Peru | collected 2012
CATTTTAAAATTCTCAAAGAATTTCAAGGTTGTCTTTCTATTCAGTTATCAAAGAACTTTATTAAGTGTTATCAGCTTTCTCGCCGACAGCTTAATTAGGATATCATTGCCATTCTTGTTTGTCAAGAACTTTTTTACTTTTTTGTCATATTTTTTCAAAGTGACAATATCTTGTATATCAATCCCTTTTTCCAGCACTACTTGCATCAGCTTCTTGTGCATTATGCTCATAAGCGCCTCCGGCAAATAAAAAGCCATTCATATTTAATGAACGGCTTTAGCGGAGAGGATGGGATTCGAACCCATGCGCCCGTGAAGACAAACGGTTTTCAAGACCGCCCCGTTATGACCACTTCGGTACCTCTCCATAGCTATTTTATTGTGTCGCACCAACGACTTGATTATATTATCATTACCCCATTTATTTGTCAACACTCTTTTTGAAATTTTTTCAAAATTTTTTAGATTGATTTTTTATGATGAAATAATAAAGGAGAAACTCCCATTATCACAGCATTTCCGTCACTATGTTTATAGCGTCTGACATACTGATATTAAAGAGTTTCTCCTGTAATTTCTTTAATGCAACTATTATATTCTACTGTACATTATTGTTCTGATTCTGTACCGGCTGCTGTGGTGCCTGGCCAAATGTCTGTCCCTGCACTGGCTGCTGTGGTGCCTGACCGAATGTCTGTCCCTGCATAGGCTGCTGAACATATCCCTGAGGCGCTGCTGCCTGTGTGCGTGCTTTAGCAGTTCCTGTAAGTCCTTCAAATGGATTAAGCTTTGCACCAGACTTGTCACCAAATACATATGGCTTAATTACAAGTTCATTAATCCAGTATGATCCTATCATTACAAGTATCATAAGAAGTTCTAAAACAAAGCCTACTGCAACAGAAGACTTTAAAAATAAATTTGCATTTGCTGATGTACCACTATACTGTACAAGTGCATTTATTAATGACTTAACATCCTTAATATCGCTGTTTCCAACTATTAAAGCAAGGAAAAGTGAAATCAAATCAACTACTGACACAGCTATTGCTGCCATTGTTATTTTCTCTGAACCATTCCATACATATAATACTAATGCAGCTAATGCCAGAATAAGGCAAAGAACACCAAAGAAATTATATGTAACAAGATTCTTTGTTATTGTATACAGAGCCGCTGTACTTTCATTCTGAAGAAAATATGTTGTTGGCTGCAGCTTGTAAAACGGTATAAATGTAAAGATAAATGCAAGTAATGCCGCTCCAGCGCCAACAAAGTTAATGTTTTTTACTGAAAAGTTTTTCATACCTCTCTCCTTAATTTATAAAATTTTTATTAATTATATTATTATTTTGATTAGTCGTCAACCTTTTAAAAATATACCTGCAATCTCCATATCTTCCGGCGTGGTTATTTTTATGTTACGATAGCCGCAATTAACCAGCTTTACTTTTGAATCCCCGTATCTTTCCACAACCATTGCATCATCTGTAACCCCGTCAAAACAGTTCTCTTCGTAGAGTCTTCTGTAAGCTTCTTTAATTACATTTGCAGAAAAAACCTGTGGAGTCTGTATCTGCCATAGTGTTTTCCTGTCCGGAGTATTTACCGCATAACCGTCAGCATCTGCAACTTTAATTGTATCTTTTACCGGTGCCGCCGCAACACATGCATCACACTGGATAACTGTTTCCCAGCAGGCATTTATTATATTCTGGTCTATGCATGGTCTTGCCCCGTCATGTATATATACATATCCGGTTCCATTTATCTGCTGTAAACCTGCCCACACTGAATCAAAGCGTTCTTTGCCGCCTTCTATAACTTTTGTTAATTTTGTAAATCCAGAACCTGCAATTTCATTTCGGACATATTCTATATATTCTTTCGCTGTAACAAGTATAATTTCGTCTATATGTTCATTTTCTTCAAATGCTTTCAGAGAATAATATATTACAGGCTTCCCATTAAGCAGCATATACTGCTTTGGAATTTCACTATGCATTCTTTTTCCACTTCCACCCGCAAGAACTATAGCCGTATTCATTATATGCGTTCTCCTAATTTAAGGTTCGGCACAGCATTTAAATCATAGCCATGACGAACTCCTTTAATATATTCATAATATGCCGCCGCTCCTATCATAGCTGCGTTATCTGTACATAGTATAGGTGATGGCGAATAGAAGCTGATGTTATTCTTTGTACACTCTTCCTGTATTGCTGCACGAAGCGCAGAATTAGATGCAACTCCTCCAGCTATTGCAAGCTTATCCATTCCACATTCTTTTGCCAGCCTTACTGCCCGTGAAACCAGAGCATCTACTACCGCCTTCTGGAATGACGCTGCTACATCAGCCCTGTTTATCTCTTTGCCCTGCATATTGGCAGAATTAATATAATTAAGTACTGCTGATTTTATTCCACTAAACGAAAAATCATAAGGTGCATCATCAACATGTGCTCTTGGAAATACTATTGCATCCGGATTGCCTTCCTTTGCGAGCTTATCTATCTTAGGTCCTCCCGGATATCCCAATCCTATTGCCCTTGCAACTTTGTCAAATGCTTCTCCTGCCGCATCATCTCTTGTTCTTCCAACTATTTCATACTCACCATAATCATTGACCTTAACAAGATGTGTATGTCCTCCTGAAACAACAAGTGCAACAAAAGGCGGTTCAAGTTCTTTATTTTCAACATAGTTGGCACTGATATGTCCTTCTATGTGATGCACTCCTACTAATGGTTTATTCTTTGCAAATGCTATTGCTTTAGCCTCCGCAACTCCAACAAGAAGTGCGCCCACAAGTCCAGGGCCATATGTAACGCCTATTGCATCTATATCATCAAGTGTTACTCCTGCATCTTCAAGTGCTTTCCTTATTACAGGGTTAATATTTTCTATATGTTTTCTTGACGCAATTTCAGGAACTACGCCACCATACTCTGTATGTATGGCTATCTGGGTATTAATCACATTTGACAATACCTCTCTTCCATTCTTCACTACTGCTGCCGCTGTCTCGTCACATGAACTTTCTATTGCAAGGATAAGAACATCATCTTTTTCGCTCATTTTATATCTCCTATTATTCTGTATCGCTGTCTATTTCAGTTAGCTCCCAGAAAAGAATCTTCCAGTGTCCATCATCATCTTTTCTTAATGTGAATTTTGTTGGTGAGTCTATAAGCTTGTCACCCTGCCTCAGATAATACACTAATGCAATTGATGCATACTGCCTGTCTTTGAATGTTGAGTATTTAGTCTTGGCAGCACTCTGTATAACATATGAACTTATACGTGTTTTGGTCGAATTATAATTGCCTATATCTTCCTTAAGTTTCTCATAAAAATCCGTATCTGTCTGCGTATTTCTCAATTCATCATCAAACATCAGACGTGCCTGCTTTCCTAATGCTTCAATCTGCTCATCAGTAAGTGATGTATCATAATATGCCTTCGTTATTCTTGCATACAGATTAACTACATCCTTTGGTGATTCCGGATAATTAGCCATAATATCTTTTGAAATAAGCACAGAAACCTCACTGGTATCTGCTGCAATATCAGTAGCATCTTTACCTGTATCCTTATTAGCAAGGTAATAGTAATACCCCAGTCCCAACGCAACCAATACTGCTATTACAATTATCGTCCTTCCGTATTTTTTCATAATCTAACCCTCATCGTCAAACTTCAACTCAACTGTTCTTCCATCATTAGCTGCTATTGTAGCAGGGAATATCTTTCTTGCCTTATCAACATAATCCTGAGGTCTTACAAGTGACGGACTATAATGTGTCAGCCACATTTCCCTGACGTTCGCATTCTTTGCAAGCTGTGCCGCTTCTGTGAAGGTCATATGCTTATATTCCTTTGCCTTAGCTTCCTTACCATCCTCTCCATACATACCTTCGCATATGAAAAGATCTGACTCCTTAGCATTATCTGATATAATCTGAACAGGCCTGCTATCTGTGCAGTATGTTACTTTAAGCCCTTTTCTTGCCGCACCCATAACCATATCCGGCGTATATTCTTTATCATCTATTGTAACCGCTGTTCCATGCTGCAGTTTATTCCACATGCTACACGGAATACCAAGTTCTTTCGCCTTCTCTACATCAAACTTGCCTATTCTTGGAATACTAATCGAATACCCATAACATATAACAGCATGATTAACCCTGAATGCATCTATCTCATATCCGCATATTGACAAATGCTCCTGCTGATTCGTAAGTTCTATCAGCTTAAGTTCAAATGGCAGCTCTGGTGCGATTACCCTGAGCGAAGAAACTACCCTGCCAAGCCCCTTGGGTCCTACAAGAGTTAAAGGCTTCTTTCTGTCAGAATTACCTATTGTGAGCAAAAGCCCCGGCAAACCACTTATATGATCAGCATGATAATGTGTGAAGCAGATAACATCTATAGAATTAAAACTCCATCCTTTCTGCTTAACAGCTATCTGTGTTCCCTCTCCGCAATCTATCATCAGGCTGCTTCCGTTGTAACGTGTCATAAGCGATGTCAGCCATCTTCCCGGCAAGGGAAGCATGCCACTGGTTCCCAGTAAACATACATCAAGCATTAATCGCACCTCCTTCTGTTATTATACATCAATATATATTATGCAGTCTATTATTTCACCCAATATTTTTAGACATTATAACTGCGTCCTCAACCGGTTTTTCATAAAAATTTTTTCTTATTCCTATATTCTTATACCCCATTTTTTCATAAAGGGCTATTGCTGGCAGATTGCTCTGTCTGACTTCAAGAAAATATGATGTGACATTCTTGTCATTACCATACTTTTCCATTGACTGCATAAGCATCTGTGCTATGCCGCACCTCCTGTAATCCGGTGATACTGCCATGTTGGTTATATTGCCTTCTCCAAGCACAGTCCACATACCACAATATCCGGCAATTACTCCGTCTGCTTCGCACACCAGATACACATTGTCCTGATTCCTGCACGCATCTGCAAATGATTTCTGCGACCATGGAAGCGAGAATATCTCCTGTTCTATCAGTTCCACTGCAAATGTATCATCTTCCATCATTGGTCTTATCACATATTTAAGACTCATGCTGTGCTTTCTCTCTTTCTGCCTGTGAAGGGCGCAGATAATCAGGCTTTAACTCATCAGCATCTGTATATTCGTCATTATCTGCCATCTGCTTTGCTAAAAGTGCTACAGAGCCAGCTCTCTGTGTTTTGATATGAGCCGGTGCAAGAATACATTTGTCGCCAAGCTGCTCTTTAAGAACATCTCCTGCGACATCTACACCATCACCTACTAATACAACCTGTCTGTCAAGCTTCGCAAGCTCTTCTGCAAGCTCTTCATATGAAGCAAGATTAACATCTCTTACTGTAACAAGCTTTTCGCCGTCAAATGTATATATTCCGCTGTACAGATGTTTTCTTCTTGCGTCCATTACAGGGCATATGTATCTGCTGTCTCCATACAGATTATATGCCATTGCTGCAAGTGTTGAAACTGCCACCATCTTCTTGTCAAGTGCGAGTGCAATTCCCTTGCCTGTAGCTGCACCAATTCTTAGACCCGTGAATGAACCCGGTCCCTTTGATACTGCTATAACATCAACATCATCAGGCTTTAACTGAACCATTGAAAATATCTCATCTATCATTGGAAGAAGTGTCTGTGAATGTGTCATCTTATGATTAATTGTATATTCAGCGATAAGTGTATCATCTTCAAGAATCGCAACTGATGCTGTAACTGCTGAACTTTCTATTGCTAATATTCTCATACTGCCTCCTGCCCGATAGTTATTTTTCTGTAATCAAAGCCTTTCTCAAGATCTTTTTCTATAACTATCTCTATCGCATTATCTGGAATTATCTCCTGTATAAGAGTGCTCCATTCAATAAGGCACACCCCGTCTGAATAGAAATATTCCTCATATCCAAGCTCATCCATCTCTTCGACATCACCAATTCTGTACACATCAAAATGATATAACGGCAGTCTGCCTTCATGGTATTCCTGAATAATTGTAAATGTAGGGCTGTTGACAGGCTCTTCTATTCCAAGGCCTTTTGCAAAACCCTGTGTGAACACTGTCTTTCCGACACCTAAATCTCCATTTAGACAGTATATCTGCCCCGGAAGAGCCTTCTTACCCATCTCGTATCCTGCTTCAAATGTTTCTTTAGCGTTAAATGTTTCTTTAACCATATTATTCCTATCTGCTTACTTAAGCCACAGCCTTAGCAAGCTTATCCATATTAACCTTAACCTGAAAAGGCTTTAATTTCTTCTGACACATTTTAACAAAAGGAACTGCTGCCTCACCCATACTGTTAACTGTAAGCACATTGGCTCTGACAGACGAAAGATACAGAATAAGATTGCTTCCTGTGAATCTTATCTTGTATATCTGCTCCCACGCAAGTTCTTCTGACATATCTCCCTGGCTTACAATTATCTTGTCTTCCCCGGCACTATAATGCATAGGCTCTTTAAATGCTGCAACTGTTTTCATCTGCTTCTTAGTTCCAAGCCGCATATTAACAATTGGATAAAAAAAGAAAAACACTCCAAAAAGCCCCATCATGACTATATATTTAGGAGACATTCTGAATATTACCCCAAGCACGCACATGACTATTGCAAATGCTGCAAAAACATATCCGAATACTCCACCAACATTGTGAAAAATATGATACATCTTGAAATCATTAAGTGCTTTCTCTGTAATTACGCTGTCAAATTCAATTCTATCTTCCATACAGTACTCCTATTAATGCATGAACTTGGCAAGACCTGAAAGGTTAAGGCCTTCCTTCTTAGGCTTTCTGTCCTGTCTGTTTTCTTTGCCGTTGTTTCTTTTATTCTTATTATTGGAATTATCCTTAGTGTACTTTCTGTTAGCTGCTTCTTTCTCGTCAAGAATCATTGAAAGTGAGATTCTTGCCTTAGGTATATCAACATCTATAACTCTTACATCTACAATATCCCCTACACTTACAACATCAAGAGGGTGCTCAACTCTCTTTGTGCTGCTCATCTGCGAAATGTGTACAAGTCCGTCCTGATGCACTCCGATATCAACAAATGCTCCGAAGTCAATAACATTTCTGACCGTTCCCTTAAGTATCATGCCCGGTGTCAGATCCTTCATATCAAGGACATCTTTTCTTAATATTGGCTTAGGCATTTCATCTCTTGGGTCTCTTCCCGGCTTCTCAAGTTCTTTGATGATATCTTCAAGTGTCATTGTTCCTATTCCAAGTTCATCTGCCATCTTGGCAATATCCTGAACTTTGCTCTTAAGCCCTATAAGCTCTCCTGATGTTATTGAATTAATATCATATCCCAAAAGTGTAAGAAGCTTTGTTGCTGCCTCATAGCTTTCAGGATGCACGCTTGTTGCATCTAATGGATTATCGCCGCCTGAAATTCTCATAAATCCGGCACACTGCTCAAACGCTTTAGGTCCAAGCTTAGCAACCTTCAAAAGCTGCTTTCTGTTAGTGAATCTTCCGTTAGTCTCTCTGTATTCAACTATATTCTTGGCTACTGCCTTAGATATACCTGATATATACTCAAGAAGTGATGCCGATGCAGTATTTAAGTCTACTCCAACCTTATTAACGCTGTCCTCAACAACACCTGTAAGTGTGTTCTCTAACTTCTTCTGGTTCATATCATGCTGATACTGACCTACTCCGATTGATTTCGGGTCAATCTTAACTAGCTCTGCCAATGGATCCTGAACTCGTCTTGCTATTGAAACTGCACTTCTCTGTGCAACATCAAAGTCAGGGAATTCCTCTGTTGCAAGCTTACTTGCTGAATATACAGAAGCTCCTGCCTCGTTAGTGATTACATAATCAACAGGAAGATTCATCTCATGTATCATATCTGAAATAATCTTCTCTGATTCTCTTGAAGCTGTTCCGTTACCACATGAAATAAGATTAACATGGTACTTATCTATAAGCTTCTTAACCTCTGCCTTAGACTCCTCAACCTTATTGTGTGGCTCTGTAGGATATATAACTTTAGTTGCAAGCACCTTACCTGTAGGGTCTACAACTGCCAGCTTACAGCCTGTTCTGAAAGCCGGATCCCATCCAAGAACAACCTTGCCTGCGATAGGTGGCTGAAGGAGAAGCTGTTCAAGATTCTTTCCGAACACTTTGATTGCCCCATCCTCTGCTGTCTCTGTGAGACTGCTTCTTATCTCTCTTTCAATAGCTGGTGCAATAAGTCTTTCATATGCATCTGCTATACAGTTCTTAAGGTATTCTGCTGTAAATGTGTTCTCTTTTAAAATATTCTTCTCAAGATATCTTAATACTCTCTCCTCTGGTGCTTCAACCTTGACAGTAAGGAACTTTTCATCTTCTCCTCTGTTAATTGCAAGGATTCTGTGTCCCGGGATTGTTGAAAGAGCTTCGTTGTAATCATAGTAATTCTCATATACAGATTCAGCCTTCTCATCCTTGGCTATTACAACAAGCTTGCCTTCCTTCATTGTGATATCTCTAATATATGTTCTGTAATCTGCAACATCTGATATCTGCTCTGCAATTATATCTAACGCACCTGCTATTGCATCCTGTGCTGTAGCAACTTCTTTACCCTCTTCATCACTGATAAATTCTGCTGCCTTAACTGTTATATCCTCTGTCGCTTCCTGTGCATATATGAACTGCGCCAGTGGCTCAAGGCCTTTCTCTTTAGCAATTGTTGCTCTCGTTCTTCTCTTCTGCTTGTATGGTCTGTAAAGGTCTTCTACAAGAACCATTGTCTCTGCCGCTGTAATGGCAGCCTTAAGTTCTTCTGTAAGCTTTCCCTGTTCCTCAATACTTGCAAGAACCTGAGTCTTTCTGTCCTCAAGATTTCTTAAATACTTTAATCTTTCATCAAGATTACGGAGCTGTTCATCATTTAATGCTCCTGTAACTTCCTTTCTGTATCGTGCAATAAAAGGAATTGTGCATCCCTCATCTATAAGTTTAACAGCAGCCTCTACCTGCGTAACCTTAATTTCCAGTTCTTCTGCTATTTTCTTTGCGATATCCATTAATCATCCTCCGTTTTCATACGCATATTACATTAGATTATATCAATTTCATCAAGGTTTATCAACCATTGTGTTTTGTTCCTTAACGCAGAAATCCCCGCACATAATGTGCGGGGAAAGCATCTTATTTCATGTTCTTTCTCATTTTGTCAAGCTCATCATCTACGCTTGATGTATAGCTGCTGCCTGTCTGTTCAGTTTTATCCTTCTTTGACTTTTCTGACTTGTTGTTTGCAAACAATACCTTCGCAACCAGCCCTGCGCCACCAAATATAAGAACGAGTATAAGAACCCATTCATACATTGTAATAGATACAAGCCATATTCTTGTCGATGCAATAATTGAAGCAATTATAAGTATTACCGAAAGTACTGTAAATACTTTAGATACAAATGAACCGCCTGTAGCAAACATCCATACAACTCCGATTATTAATGGTACCATAATAAGACCTGATGAGAACCTGCCACCCCATAATGAGAAGAACCCATATGAAGATGATACCATAACTTTCTGTGACAATATGTACAGTCCGACAACAAGCATTATTACACCGCCAACAAACTGCATTAATTCATTCTTTGCCTCTTTCATATCCCTTATCCCCCTGTTTATCTACTCAACTATTCCTCTGGAACAAATACTCCATAGATAGTCTTAATAGCATCCTCAAAGTATCTGTTTCTTACACCAATGATGATGTTAAGCTCTGAAGATCCCTGATCTATCATTTTAACATTAATCTTAGCTTTTGCAAGTGCTGAGAAGATATTACCTGCTATACCAGTACTATTCTTCATTCCACGTCCAACTACTGCAATAAGTGCAAGGTTAGCTTCAAGTTCAACAGAATCAGGATTAACTGCCTTATGAATCTGCGCAAGGACCTTCTGTTCCTTCTCTACGAATTCATCCTGATGAACAAATACTGTCATAGTATCAATTCCTGAAGGCATATGTTCGATTGAGATTCCGTTATCCTCGAACACTGAAAGAACCTTTCTGCAGAATCCAATTTCTGAATTCATCATATCCTTGTCAATGCTGATTGCAACGAATCCCTTCTTACCTGCAATACCAGTAATTGTGTATTCCGGCATATTACATGTTGTCTCAACAATCATTGTTCCCTTGTCTTCTGGAGCATTAGTATTCTTAATATTGATAGGAATTCCACCCTTTCTTACAGGGAAGATAGCTGATTCATGAAGTACTGATGCACCCATGTATGAAAGCTCTCTTAATTCCTTATATGTAATAACATTAATAGGCTTTGCATTATTTACAATTCTTGGATCTGCTGCAAGGAAGCCTGATACATCTGTCCAGTTCTCATATATATCAGCCTTAAGAGCTCTTGCAACGATTGAACCTGTTACATCTGAGCCACCTCTTGAAAATGTCTTAACCTTTCCGTTAGGCATTGCTCCATAAAAACCAGGTACAACTGCTCTTTCAATATTAGCAAATTTTGCTTCACACACTGCATTAGTCTTTTCTGAATCAAACTCTCCATCCTTATCGAAGCAGATAACTGTAGCAGCATCTATGAACTCATATCCAAGATAGTTAGCCATGATAATACCATTAAGATACTCGCCTCTTGAAGCTGCATAATCCTTACCTGCAAGTGCCTCAAAATTCTTCTTGATTGTCTCGAACTGTTCCTTTAATGAAAGCTTAAGTCCAAGTCCCTTGATAATTTCATTGTATCTTTCCTCAATTGCCTTAAGACTCTTTTCAATATTCTTACCAGCTTCTGCCTCTGCATAACATTTGTAAAGCATATCAGTAACCTTAGTATCCTCTGGAAATCTCTTTCCAGGTGCTGAAGGAACTACATACTTTCTGTCCTCATCAGCACGGATAATATTGCCAACCTTCTTAAACTGCTCTGCGCTTGCAAGTGAACTTCCACCAAATTTAACTACTTTAACCATTACTCTTTCTCCCTTATATTATTACTGTAATTTAGTATCATCTATTCTGATTCTGCTTATAACAGAAACCTTATCCTTAGCATCTTCAAATGCTCTCTCTGTCATAGGCTCTGTAACAAAACCGAATTCTCCGTTAATTCCATCAACCTTAACAACCTGCCCTTCACCAAATGCTGCCTTAGCTGCCTGGACATCATCGCCCTTAATTCTTACAAAGAACTTTCTTGTCTCGTCAAATGTATCACCAAGTTCCTGCTTTACTGAACTCCAGATTGTCATAACATTTTTACCCTTATGCTTAACACAGTCAACTACATCTGATACTACAGCACTTGCTGTTGGAAGCTTTCCTGCTCCTGCTCCGAAGAACATTACATCACCTAATACATTACCATGTACATAGATTCCGTTGAGAACATCATTAACATTATATAATGGGTGTGTGCTGTCAATCATGAATGGTGCTGTGATTGCATACACCTTGCCGTCCTGACTGTAGCTTGTTGCAAGAAGCTTGATAACACTTCCAAGCTCTTTAGCATATGCAAAATCTTCATTAGAAATCTTTGTTATTCCCTCTGTATACACTTCCTCGAATTTCACTGTATTTCCAAATGCAAGCGATGTGAGAATTGCTATTTTTCTGCATGCATCGTAACCTTCAACATCAGCTTCCGGATTTCTTTCTGCATATCCGAGTGCCTGTGCTTCTTTAAGAACCTCCTGATATGAGATGCCTTCCCTGCTCATCTTAGTAAGAATATAATTAGTTGTTCCATTAAGAATACCTGTGATCTTAGTAATCTCATCTGCTGTAAGAGACTGGTTAAGTGGTCTGATAATTGGAATTCCACCGCCTACTGATGCCTCAAACATGAAATTAAGTTTTCTTTCTTTAGCCATCTCAAGAAGCTCAGGACCATGTGCAGCAACAAGTGCCTTATTAGATGTACACACGCTCTTTCCTGCTTCAAGTGCCTTCTTAACAAATGTAAATGCTGGCTCTACACCACCCATAACCTCAACAACAACCTCTATCTCAGGGTCATTAATTATAAGATCTATATCATGAACGATTTTATCCTGAATCGGGTCTCCCGGAAAATCTCTTAAATCAAGTACACTCTTAACCTCAATAGTATCTCCTGCTCTCTTTGCAATTGAAGCACCATTGGTATTTAATACCTCAACCACTCCTGATCCTACTGTTCCATAACCTAATACTGCAATCTTTGCCATATCTGCCTCCGTTTTCTTTAATCGCTTATATATCAGATAGATGCATCACTGCTTAATATCTTAAGATATCTTACCCCTTTAAGTCTTTCTATCTGCTCTATCATTTCTGAAGAATCTCCTGTAGTCGGAAGAATATCCACACTAAGTGTCAGTGATGCAATACCATTAACCGGAATTGTCTGATGAATAGTAAGAATATTTGCCTTGAATTCTGCAACCTTCTTCAATACCAGGGAAAGCAGCCCTGGTTCATCGTCCATAGACAATACAAATGTAATAGTTTTCCCCTTTACATTCTCTCTAAACGGAAAAATATCATCCTTATACTTATAATAAGAACTTCTGCTTATTCCAACTTTCTCCGTAGCATCTGCAACAGATATATTCTCATTCTCAATAATTCTGTTTGCCTCCGCTACTTTAAGCAGAACCTCGGGCAGAGCCTTTTGCTTAACAACATAATACTTAATATTATCTGCCATACTGCGTCTGTACCTTCCTAATGTCCGTTTTGTAAAGACAGTTGTTTTTCTCTGTCTTTCTACGATATACAACTGTCTATCGCACAAAGAATATTACCATATATGCATACACATTGCAAGCATATAATTATATTCTCCTTGCAAGTAGCGCAGATGCCATAACTTCGTTATGGCATTGTCGCGGTGCTTCTCGAATATACTTAACAAAAGGACAGGCCATGCAAGCATGCCTGTCCTTTCATTAAGTATATTCTCCGCGCTACTCGCGCAAAAAGAAACCCTCACACAACGGGAGAGGAATGTGAGGGTTTCATGCTTCTTACGAAGCTTTATAAAAACAATGCCGCAAATACATTGTTCTTACCGTATTAAATTATATCTATATTATGTAATCTGTTGTCTCTTTAATATTAATCCATGAAGATTGCTACCCAGTAAAGGTATCCTTCTGAATCTGCTGCAACACCTACACCAACTCTGCTATACTTAGTGCTTGTCATACATGCATAATGTGTTGCTGAATTATGCCAGCCAGTTACTATCTCAGCAGGGCTTGTCTGATATCTTCCCATAACCTCACCGAAATATCCAGCCTGTCCAAAATCTGAACATATTGAAGAAGCATTTCTTCCATCTGGTCTCTTGTGCTTGCCATTCTCTATAACAAAGTAATCATTAGCTGCATTCTCTGATGCTCTTACTTGAGCCATATCTGTAAGAGTTGCATCATATGTAACTGCTGCTACACCAGCTGCTGCACGTTCTGCGTTGATTCCTGCTATAACCTGTGTAACTCTTGCATCTGATGGAGTCTGTACAACAGGTGCTGGTGCTTCTGTTGCAACCTCTGTCTGCTCTGTTGCCTGAACTGCCTCTGTTACAGCCTCTGTCTGTGGCTGAGTCTCTGCAATTGTGTTGCTCTGTTCTGTTACTGCCTCTGTGGCTTCTTCTGTTGTAATTTCAGTTGTTGCCTCTGTAGCAACTGTTGCTGTCTCTGTAACAGCTTCTGTCTCTTTCTCGACAACTGTTTCCTTAACTACTGAATCTGTTGCATCATTAGCTGCTGCAACTACTGTCTTAGCACCATCATTGTCTGAATTAGATGTTCCTGCTGCTTTAACAGCGAAACCAGCACCAATACCAAATACAAGTACTGCTGCTGTTATTGTCATAATCTTAATCCACTTCTTAGAATTATTCTTTCTCATATCTGTTTCCTCCCGTTTAACAAAAAAAGCATCCGATAACCGGATGCTTGAATAATACGAATCATTTGCGTTGATTGTAATGCAACCGGCTGTCATTCTGATAAAATCAGTTAAGACCCTTGGCTTTGCGTCATAGCCTTTCGACTACTTTGCCAACATATTAACTTGTCTCTTTATATGAATATAATACCACTAATCTAAAATATGTAAATAGTACCATCGAACTATTTTTTATTTTTTGTTCAAAAAAGGGGAGGAAATTTATTGCCAATTTCCTTCCCCATCCTAATATTACTTTCTTTCTCTATCAAATACACTTGCAAGATATCTCATGCATTCCAGTTCATGCTGGCCTAACTGTCCTTTCTGCATTCGCCATTTCCAGTTATTGCCCATGCTTGATGGAAGATTCATTCTTGCCCAGTTTCCAAGCTTGAGAATGTCCTGAACAGCAAATACTGTAAGAACAGCAACACTTGAATACGCAGCCCTGAATACTTGATCAACCATTCTTCCCTTATCTCTTGTATCAAGATAGTCATAAGCATATCCTAATTCCCAGTCGCCCCTGTCTTCAAAGAAACCAAGCAGAGTTTCGTTATCATGAGTTCCACCATAGCACACAAGATTCTGTGTATAATTATATGGCAGATGTGGATTCTTTCTGTCTCCTCCAAATGCAAACTCAAGGACCTTCATTCCCGGATATCCATTTTCTTTAAGAATCTTTGCCACTTCAGGAACTTCAACACCTAAGTCTTCAGCGATAATCTTCTTATCACCAATAGATTCATTAATAACATCAAGCAGCTTCTGTCCCGGTCCATGTCTGTACTCGCCCTGCCTTGCATCAGGCATATCTGATGGAATTGTATAGTACTTCACAATTCCTATAAAATGGTCAATTCTTATGACGTCATACAGCTTTGCCGAGGCTGCCATTCTCTTTCTCCACCAGCTGAATCCATTTGCTTCCATTTTATCATAATCATAAAGAGGATTGCCCCATTTCTGTCCTGCATCAGAAAATGCATCTGGTGGTACACCTGCAACCTTTATCGGTGTTAAATTCTCATCCAACTGGAATTCTCCCTGATTAGCCCATACATCTACGCTGTCATATCCCATATAAATAGGTATATCACCTATAATCTCTATACCATTACTATTAGCATATTGCTTAAGCGCATTCCACTGTCTGTAGAATTCAAACTGTATGAATTTCCAGTATCCTATATCATCCGAAAGCTGCTCTTCATATCGGCTCATTGCCTCAGGCTTTCTGAACTTTATGTCAGTTTCCCATTCACCCCATGAGACATTGTTAAAGTGAGACTTCAATGCCATAAACAGAGCATAATCCTCAAGCCAGTCCGCATTATCTTTAACAAAATTATCAAACTGCTTATAAAGAGGAAGTCCCTTGGCAAGCGTCTTCTTGCTTTCTGCACACGCATCCTTAAATCTGTCGTAAGCAATTCTTAATATATCAAATCTGTTATTATATATCTTCTCATAACTGACATATCTCTCGTCGCCAATATTTCCATCTCTGTAGGTTCCGAATCTTCCATTAACAGCGTCATCTTCAGAAACATTTACAGGCACAATTCCATCACCCCAGTCTCTTGAAATGACCTCTGACTTTAACAGGAACCCCTCCTCAATAAGCATATCAAGGTCAACAAAGTACGGATTGCCTGCAAACGCAGAATATGACTGATAAGGGCTGTCTCCGTAAGTAGTTGGTCCTAATGGAAGTACCTGCCAGTATTTATGATTACATTCTTTAACAAATGTAACAAAATCATATGCATCCTTTCCAAATGTGCCTATACCATATGGTGAAGGCAATGAACTTACAGGCATAAGTATACCTGCATTTCTTTTAAATTTCGTTTCAGCCATTTGCAGTACCTCCATTATCATTACTCATTTCTTCCGTAAATTTCTTAACGCTCTCTGCTTCTGATTGCGTAAGTAATTTCTCTACATCAAGAAGAATAACTAATTCCCCATTAACATTGGCAACTCTGTCAAGATATGCTGTATCATCCGTTCTAGCCAGAGCCGGCATAGGAACAATACCATTTGCATCAATATCTCCAATCTCAAGTACATCATCAACTTCAAGTGCCAGCTTAACCACGCCAGGAATATTAACAATAATTGTACTGTCTTCGCCAATACTTCCAACAGCATCATCTGTCCCAAACTTCTTTCTCAAGCTGAAAGCAGGAATAACCTCCCCTCTCAAATTAACAATTCCACTGATATACTCCATTGCATTAGGGACTCTCACAATATTAATCTCACGTTCTATTGACTGGACAAGATTAATATCTACTCCGAACTGCTGATTGCCTAATCTGAAAATTACTGGTTTAATGTAATCTGCCATACTGATGTACCACCTTTCATTATCCTTCAGTTTATTATCTTAATGTTTATTACTCTTCAGTTTTTCCCGTACTAATCCATGTTAAATATGCATTAATGAACGGATCAATATTACCATCCAAAACACTTCCTGCATTTGCTACTTCTTTATTAGTTCTGTTATCTTTAACCATTGTATATGGCTGAAGAACATAACTTCTTATCTGGCTTCCAAAGTTAATGTCCTTGACATCTCCTCTGATTCCAGATAAATTCTGTGCGTTTTCTGCCTCTTTCAACAGATACAGCTTTGCCTTTAACATCTGCATAGCTTTATCCTTATTCTGATGCTGCGATCTTTCGTTCTGGCACTGTACTACTATTCCTGTTGGAAGATGCGTAATTCTTATCGCTGATGATGTCTTGTTGATGTGCTGTCCACCTGCACCACTTGAACGGTATGTATCAATTCTTAAATCATCATCATTAATCTCTATATCAATGTCCTGATTAATATCAGGCATGACATCACATGAAACAAATGATGTCTGTCTCTTGCCTGCTGCATTGAACGGAGATATTCTTACAAGCCTGTGTACTCCATGCTCTGATTTAAGATGTCCGTATGCATTCTCTCCTCTTATCTCAATTGTAACAGATTTTATTCCAGCCTCCTCGCCTTCAAGATAATCAAGTGTTTCAGTGGTATATCCATGGCTTTCTGCCCATCTTGTATACATTCTGAAAAGCATCTGGCACCAGTCACAGCTTTCTGTTCCACCTGCTCCTGCATGAAGTGTAAGAATTGCATCACATGCATCATGTTCACCAGACAGCAATGTCTCTATTCTTAAGCTTTCCATCTTATCCTCAAGATTAGTTATTTCTTCTTCAATCTCAGGAATAAGCGACTGGTCATTGGATTCCTCTGCCATCTCAATCAGAGTCTTAACATCGTCAAGTCCTGTCTCAAGTTCATTATATTTTTCAAATGCATCCTTTAACCCTTTAAGTTCTTTCATAGCATTCTGCGATTTATCAGGATTATCCCAGAATCCCGGCGCTTCCATATCTGCTTCCAGCTCTTCTATTCTTTTCTGTTTATTGTCAAGATCCAGTGATTTCTTAATCTGTGCCATAGGTTTATCATAGCCTGAAATTCTGTATCTGAACTGGTCTAATTCTACCATATATCCTCCAAAATAACAGGCGCGGACGCTGATATTTCAAGCATTCCGCGCCCAAAAGTCATATTATAAACTTATGCCTGTCTGCCACAACAGTTCTTATACTTCTTACCACTTCCACATGGGCATGGATCATTAGGATATATCTTCTTTTCAGTTCTTCTTGCTGGTCCCTTTACAGAAGGTCCTTCATCCTTATTAGTTCCAGTTACCTTGGCTACCTGTTCTCTCTCTATCTTCTGCTCAACCTGAATATGCATAAGAAGTCTTACTGTATCTTCTGCTATGCCCGCTGTCATCTCATCGAACATATCATAGCCCATCATCTTATACTGTACAACAGGATCTCTCTGACCAAGAGCCTGAAGTCCGATACCCTGCTTTAACTGATCCATATCATCGATATGATCCATCCACTTTCTGTCAATTACCTTAAGAAGGATTACTCTCTCAATTTCCCTTATCTGCTCTGATTCTGGGAATAATGCTTCCTTATCCTCATAAAGCTTAACAGCCTTCTCTTTCAGATCATGTATTAATTCATTCTTATTCCTGATGTTGTCTCTATATTCAACCTTTTCGATTGGAATTGTAGGCAGAAGAAGTTCATTAATTTCATTGTAATCCCATTCATTGGCATCTTTATCTTCGCCTACACAACGGTTTACAACATTTTCTACATAATCAGTTATCATCTTCATGATAGAATTACGCATGCTCTCTCCGTCAAGAACTCTTCTTCTTTCAGCATACATAATTTCTCTCTGCTCATTCATAACCTGATCATATTCAAGAAGATGGCTTCTGATACCAAAGTTATTAGTCTCAATCTTCTTCTGGGCTGTCTCAATAGCCTTGCTTAACATCTTGTGTTCAATCTGTTCATCCTCAGATACTCCAAGACTGTTAAATATACTCATAAGTCTTTCCTGTGCAAACAGTCTCATAAGATCATCTTCAAGAGAAATATAGAATCTTGATTCACCAGGATCTCCCTGTCGTCCAGAACGTCCACGAAGCTGGTTATCAATTCGACGGCTTTCGTGTCTTTCTGTACCGATAATCTTAAGACCTCCGGCAGCAACTGCCTCATCATCAAGCTTAATATCAGTTCCTCGACCAGCCATGTTAGTAGCAATAGTAACTGCACCATGACGTCCTGCCTCTGATACTATCTGTGCCTCAAGTTCATGATACTTGGCATTAAGTACATTATGAGGTATTCCCTTCTTTCTTAACATTTCGCTAAGCAATTCAGAAGTTTCAATTGTTATTGTACCTACAAGAACAGGCTGACCTTTTTCATGTGATTCAATTACAGACTGGACAACTGCATTGAATTTGCCCTTCTTAGTCTTAAATACTGCATCATTATAATCAACTCTTATAACCGGCTTATTAGTTGGAACTTCAACAACATCCATGTTATATATTTCACGGAATTCCTTCTCCTCTGTAAGAGCTGTACCTGTCATACCAGCTTTCTTCTCAAACTTGTTAAAGAAATTCTGGAATGTAATAGTTGCTAGAGTCTTACTCTCTCTCTTAACCTTAACATGCTCCTTCGCTTCTATTGCCTGATGAAGACCATCTGAATAACGGCGGCCTGGCATAATACGTCCTGTAAATTCATCAACAATAAGTACTTCGTCATCCTTAACAACATAATCCTTATCTCTGAACATAAGATAATGTGCGCGGAGTGCAAGTGTAACATTATGCTGGATTTCAAGGTTTTCAGGATCAGCATAATTATCTATATGAAAGAACTTTTCAACCTTATGAATACCCTGTTCAGTAAGGTTAACAACCTTGTCCTTTTCATTAACGATGAAGTCTCCATCTTCTTCAACTTCCTCGTTCATAATTGCCTGCATCTTAGTTCTCTCGCCCTTATATTCACCCTGCTGTAACTGTCTTGCAAGTATATCGCAAAGCTCATATAACTTAGTAGACTTTCCACTCTGGCCAGAAATGATAAGAGGTGTACGTGCTTCATCAATAAGAACTGAATCGACCTCATCGATAATACAGTACTTAAGTTTTCTTAATACAAGTTCATTCTTGTATATAGCCATGTTATCACGAAGATAATCGAAACCAAGTTCATTATTAGTTACATATGTAATATCACTTGCATATGCAGCCTGTCTTTCTTCTCTTGTTGAGTCATGTAATACAACGCCAACCTTGAGACCTAAGAATTCATGTATCATACCCATCTGCTCAGCATCACGCTTAGCAAGGTAATCATTAACAGTAACTACGATTACGCCCTCTTCTGTAAGTGCATTAAGATACGCAGGAAGTGTACACACAAGTGTCTTACCTTCACCAGTTTTCATCTCTGCAATTCTTCCCTGATGAAGAATAATACCTCCGATAAGCTGAACATGATAATGTTCCATGCCAAGAACTCTCTTACCAGCCTCTCTTACTGTAGCAAATGCTTCTGGAAGAATATCATCAAGAGTCTCTCCCTTAGCCAGTCTCTCCTTAAATTCTTTAGTCTTTGCTTTAAGTTCCTCATCGCTTAACTTGCCATAAGATTCTTTATAACTTTCAATCTTGTCAGCAATTGGATATATTCTTTTTAATTCATGTTCGCTATGTGTTCCAAATAATTTCTGAGCTAATCCCATTACTTTATACTTCTCCTTATAAAAGCCTATTTGTGTTGTAATTGTATCACTATTTACATATTCTATCAAGTAAAGTTAAACCATTAAAATTTTATTAATTAAAAACAATTATATACAGAAAATACCGCCTGATGGCATTACCCAACAGGCGGTATCTCTAGAAAGTGGTAAATATAATGAAAAAAATACTAAACAAATTAATCCAACTCTGGTTCAATTAAGCCATATGTGTTGCCTTTTCTCTTATAAACAACATTAACTTCCTCTGTCTCAGAATTGAAGAATACATAGAAGTTATGTCCAAGAAGTTCCATCTGAACACATGCTTCTTCAGGATCCATAGGCTTAATTCCGAATCTCTTGGTTCTGATAATCTTAACCTCGTCATCATCATAATCCTTCTCTACGAATTCCTGTGTAAATGCTGCTGCATTCTGCTGCTTGTCAACAATCTTATTCTTATACTTCTTTAACTGACGCTCGATAACTTCCTCAACAAGGTCAATTGAAACATACATATCGCTGCTTACCTGCTCGCTTCTTATGATGTTACCTTTAACCGGGATAGTTACCTCGATTTTCTGTCTTTCTTTCTCTACACTTAAAGTTACATTAACTTCTGTCTCTGGTGCAAAAAATCTGTCAAGCTTTCCAAGCTTCTCCTCTACTGCTGACTTTAATCCCTCTGTTATATCAATATTTCTTCCTGTAATTATAAATCTCATGATGTCCAACTCCTTTACGTGTTTTATAATCGTGGGCAGAGGTAAGAATCTGACTGTAATTCCTTTCCAACCTTCTCTTTATAAAATCTATCAGACATTCTTCCTTCTTCAATCACTACATATGTCGAAAGAATATATACATATGCAGCTAACACGACCTAAGATACATTTCTGTATACTTATTTTATGTAAGTATTATATCACATATTTGTAAATTAACAAGTATGTCCTTTAATTATTTTATGCAATTATGTCAAGAGTCATATTAAAGTTTTTTAATTTTTTGCAATAATTCACAAAACATTTATTCTTTTTTGCACACAGTAAATCATGATTAAATGTTTGTGGATTTCTGTGGATAATGTGGATAACTTGGTTGATAAGTGCTTTTTTAGATAAAAACGGCGTTTTTTATTGTGGATAACTTTTTTGAATGTTCAAAACGTCTGTCAAGCAATTATTGAAATAAATACAATCTGGTTTTCTTTTTGGTAAGGATGCACAAGGCGATTTTTGTCAACAATTCTTTTTTATTTTTTTATAGTATTTACCTGTGTTTTCCTGTATTATAATAACGATATTATTAAAATCACATTGATTTAAGAAAGGCATATTAACATGAAAAAAACTATAGTAATCACTGGTGCTTCCCGCGGTATCGGAAGAGCCATTGCAATAGAACTCGCCGGAAAGGATACTAACATTGTTATTAACTGTGCGAAAAATGTGGATAAACTAAATGAGGTTAAAGCTGTTATCGAGAAAAAAGGAAGTGTCTGCGAAACATTTGTCGGCGATATGGGTAATTTCGAAGATGTACAGAAAATGTTTGACATATGTCTGCAGCGTTTCGGACAGGTTGATATACTAGTGAACAACGCTGGAATTTCTATTGTCGGACTTTTTCAGGATATGAATGAAAGTGAATGGAATAAGATATGCAATACAAATATAGGTTCTGTATTTAACTGCTGCCACTTCGCCGTTAAGGATATGATGAAAAGACACTGTGGCAAAATCATTAACATATCTTCTGTGTGGGGACTGTACGGTGCAAGCTGTGAAGTCGCCTACTCAGCAACCAAGGGGGCTGTAAATGCATTTACAAGGGCACTGGCAAAGGAACTCGCTCCAAGTGGAATACAGGTAAATGCTGTTGCCTGTGGCGCGATTGACACTGAAATGAACGGTCATCTCTCAGTAGATGACAAAGCTTCTCTTGCAGAAGAAATTCCTGCAGGCCGCTTTGGAAGCCCACAGGAAGTTGCTGAACTCGTCAAATCACTTACCGGCATGAACAGCTATCTTACCGGTCAGATAATAACCCTTGATGGCGGCTGGATATAATCAGCCAATATAACTTTTATCAATCTTAATCACGGCGCGGCACTCACTCTGCTTCTCCGTGATTTTTTTCTGTATTGTATGCTTTATCTCATCATCTGAAATGTGGTAATTATAAGGAACAAGCACATCAAATATAAGATTGGTTATAAATGGACCTTTAACTGTCCTGAAATCATGTATGTCAAGCTCCTCCCCCACTGACTTCACAACCTCCATAGTCATTTTGCGCAAATGATTGATTACCTCATCATCCGTGATTACCGGATCCATATGTATGCTTATAAAGCATTTCATATGCTTCTCAACTCTTCTTTCAGCCATATCTATATAATCGTGTGCTTCCATCATATCCATATTAGCCGGAACTTCCGCGTGAAGCGAAGCGTATACTCTTCCCGGTCCGTAATTATGCACAATAAGGTCATGCACGCCTATTATGTGCTTATCCTGAAGAACTATATCCTCTAACTCTTTTACAAATTCTTTCGTTGGCGGCTGACCAAGAAGCGGCTGCAATGTATCCTTAGCCGCACCAAAGCCTGCAAGTATTACAAATACTGCAACAACCACTCCCGCTATTCCATCTATATTAATATTAGAAAACAGTGTAAGCAGTACACCTATAAGAACAACTGATGTTGCAACGCAGTCTGATAAGCTGTCTGTTGCCGTTGCCTTCATTGCAGCAGAATCTACCTTATTGCCAAGATATTTGTTGAATTTAGCCATCCACATTTTCATAAGAATTGATAATACAAGTATTATAAGAGATGGTACGGACACCTCAAGCGGCGTAGGGTGAAGTATTTTTCTGAATGATGTTGTAAATAATTCAAAGCCCATGATTATAATTGCGCCCGAAACTATGAAGCCTGATATATATTCTATCCGCCCATGTCCATAAGGGTGTTCATAATCTGCCGGCTTTCCGGCAAGCTTAAAACCTATAAGCGTAACAACCGAAGAACCGGCGTCTGATAAGTTATTGACCGCATCCGCCATAATTGAAACCGATGCCGTAAGCACTCCTGCAAGTATCTTTGCTAAAAACAGTATAAGATTACAGATTATTCCCACAATTCCGGCAAATATTCCGTATCTAGTCCTTACCTGTGGATCTTTGGTTTTATCGTAGTCCTTTACGAATGTCTTAAGTAATAAATCTATCATTTCCTTCTCCTTCATGCCCCTCCGACATATTTACATTTAGTATATACTATATTGAATTTAATTTAAAGATTTATATTTTTTCATTTACATTAAATGCGCAAAAGGATTATAATAGGAACAATTATTGCGATTAATGGAGGACAGAAATGTTAAATTTTGAAAAGGTAAGACCGGAAGATGTAGGGATATCTTCTACAGGACTTATCCGTTTTGCCAAAAGGCTTGAATACAACAATATTCCCATGCACAGCATAATTGTCATGCGACACGGTAAGATATGTATGGAAAGCTACTATGCGCCATACACGAAAGACACACTTCACAGAATGTTTTCTGTCACTAAATCCTTTGTTTCCCTTGCGATAGGGCTTCTTGCGGATGAAGGCAGAATATCACTTGATGACCATATTGTGGATTATTTTCCTGAAAAACTGCCGGAAAACGGTGCACACCCATACATGCAGATGCTCACAATAAGACAGATGCTTACAATGAGAACATGTCACGATATGAATGCTTACAAAATTGGAGGTTCCCCTGACTGGTTAGGTTCTTTCTTTACTGTTACACCCGACCATGTTCCCGGAACTAATTTCTCTTATGATACAGCTTCAACACATACATTGGGTGCGCTTGTTGAAAAGCTCACTGGTATGGAACTTCTTGATTATCTGAGAACAAAGTTCTTAGACGAATTAGGATTTTCTAAAGAAGCATTTATATTAAAATCTCCTGATGGCAAAGTAAGCATGGGCGGTTCAGGAATGTGTGCAACACCACAGGATATCCTTAAGGTTATGTATGTTGTATCCCAGAATGGTAAACTTGACGGAAAGCAGTTACTCCCTTCCAGATATCTCAAGGAGGCAACTGTTAAACAGAGTGATCCTTATGGAAAATCAGGCACATGGGAGGAAATGCAGGGCTACGGCTACCAGTTCTGGATGACAACTCACAATGGTTATGCATTTTTTGGCATGGGTGGACAGCTTGCCGTATATTACCCAGATAAAGATGTTATTCTTGTCACCACTGCTGATACACAGGGTCGTCAGGGTGGCGTACAGCTAATATATGATACATTTTACGAGGAAGTATACAGCCATATTGATACATGTACTGATAATGGTGATTATGAAGAATTCCAGAAGTTCGAGAATTCACGCCAGCTTCTTGTTGAACCTGGCGAATATAGTTCAGACCTTGTAAGCAAAATCAACGGACAGAGCTATGAATTTAACGATAATCCATGTGGTGTAACAGACATAAAGCTTACATTTAACGGGGATGAAGGCACATTTTTCTATACTAATGCAACAGGAAATCACGAGCTGCATTTCGGACTTGGAAAGAATGTTTTCCAGAATTTCCCTGATTATAATTTCAAATGTGGCGCAAGTGCTGCTTTCAGGGCAGACAATAATCTTCTTATCAAAGTGCAGATTATTGACAGTGCCGTCGGCAATATGTATATATCATTAAGCTATATTGATGCTTATGTTACAGTTATGATGAGAAAGATTGAAGAGAGTTATTTTACTGAATACGATGGTGTATTCAGCGGAAAATTAAACAGTTAGATATCAAATGGCGGTCACACTTACCTGTATGACCGCCATTTTCCTTTACTTTTCTATAATTCTTCCTTCGCTAATCTCAATTATCTCGTCAGAGAGCATCTCAAGTTCTTCCTTGTCATGGCATGCAATTATGATAAGCGCACCTCTCTTTTTCTGTTCCTCAAGTATCTCATGCACCTGCTTTGCTCCTGCTTCATCAAGTGCGTTGATAGGCTCATCAAGTATGATAAGGTCAGGATTCTCCATGTATGCTGCAGCAATTCCAAGCTTCTGCTTCATACCAAGAGAATACTTCCTGTAAGTTCTCTTATCATCAGGGTCAAGCCCCACCTGACGTATTACCTCTCTTATATGTTCATCATCAACTCTGTTCTGGATTGATGCAAGCACCTTAAGATTCTTAAAACCTGTATAATTACCGATAAATGCCGGATTCTCAATTAACACTCCGACACTGTCCGGAAATGTCATATCCTTTCCAAGGATTTTGCCGTCTATCTCAACAGTTCCCTCAGTTGCTGATATAAGACCGCATATAACCCTCATAAGCATTGTCTTTCCTGAGCCATTCTTTCCCTTTAAGCCATACACTTTACCGCTTGTAAATTCCAGGTTAACATTATCAAGAACCTTTGCCTTCTTTATAACCTTTGAAACATTTGTAAGCTTTATTACCATAATTACACCCTCCAATCACTCTTCTTTAATATATCCATTCTCCTAAACGAAACATATCCTGCAATTACAGAAACGACTATCAGCACAATATCTGCAATAACCGTCAGCTTAAGACTTCCGCCTTCCAGTGTATACATATTATTTCTTAACGCCATGAAGCCGTTACCTATAAACAGGAATGACCTGAAAAACACTCCCATAATCAATATAACTACGACAGCAATGTACCCGATAATCGGTCCCATAATCTGTGAAACGCATATCTGCACAAGGCATATCGCAATTGTCGTAAGAAGCCCCACAATAATCATATACACTGCAAGTCTTGTAAGATTCGGATTATTCTTTATCAGTGTTTTGTCGTAACCGTCTATACTGATACACACCTGTTTATTGACCTGCAGGCTCAGTCTTCCGCCTGCCAGCGAAACACCGGCTATCTCTAGTATTAAGATTCCATAACAGATACATGCAGTAAGCTCTGCCCATATACATTTGGAAATCCACCATACCAGCTTTTTACCTGCTCTCATAAGCACCATTCCGCCATAACCGTTAATGTCTTTGAATGGATAATTACCTATTGCAAAGCCAATAAGAATATTCGGAAGTATGTATGCTGTCGGAATATTAATATCTGTCTGTACATCCACAATCCAGCGCATCCCGCGGAAGATATATAATATGATATCCGATGATGTATATTGTCCTATAAAATGTCTGGTCCTACAGCGCACAAGAAAGTCTGTAATAAGGACGGCATACACCACTGCAATCAGAAGAAATTTCTTCCACTGATGCACTATTCCATTGACCATATCATATCTTATCTGAAACATCACATTTTTCATCTGAAAAAGTCCTTTCCTCTGATAATTACAGTTGTTACCAGTGACACAGCCACACACAGTATCAACGGATACAATACATTCTGCCATATCTGCACACCGTTCATATAGATATTGCCTCTCAACTTGTAACAATATGTAAGAAATCCCATACACGCCATGTTCTCAAAGCTGCTCACAGCCAGTGCTGCAAGGAAACCAATCCACTGGTTATTAGTAAGCCACCATATAATCATCATAAGTGTGCCTGATACATACAGTATTGCAAATACTTCTATAACAAATGCGACTATAAGAAGCCACAGTGATGGACGATCCTGTATTATGTCTCCTGTTGCCATGAATGCCCTGCTGAATTTTTTATCCCAGTTATATACTTTTCTTGTCATCAGATACCCGGCTGTTAAAGTTACCACTGTAATATACAAAGAGAAAAATCCTGCTGCCACAACCATATTAATCTGTGAATTAATCCACACATTTCTTACATTTTTTCTTCTTATAACTATTGCGCTGTTCAGATCATATTTCTGAATATATAGAACATAAAACAATACAAATGGAACAACATATCTCCAGACTGTACTTATGTTCACACTGATAAATGCATCATACAGACATGGATTTCCATTAATAACAGACTGATTAACAAGTTTAAGAATTATATCCATCGGCACAAGTGCTGTTACTAATACAAATATGGCAGCTGTAAGTGCAGCATCACTTACATTAAATAATAATTTTAATTTCTTCATCCATCTATACCCCTGATTACAATCGCCTGTCTTACAGGATAAGCCTTAAAACATATATATATCTTCATGAAGGAGCTTATCCAGCTTCTTTTCACTCAGATATTTTTTACTGATGACATATGCCAGTGTAAAGTCTTTGACCTCGCCTTTATCGACAGATACATTATCTTCACATACCATTCCCTGATTTTCATATCCGTCCGGATATATAACAAGATTCGAATCAGTCACCACTCTTAAAACATTAAACTTATCCTGTGCCTCATTAAGAACCTTAATCTTTATCACTATATAATTGAATCTACCCAGTTCCTTGACTCCTGCATTATATTTTTCATTAACTTCCTGATCACTGCAGTAATCAATTCCTGTAGCTTTAATCTTTATCCCGTCAGAATACTGTATCCATTCATCATTCTGGGCAATCTCTTCTTCCGGCTCCGGAAATCTGTGATTCACATCTATATATCCAACTGCAACTACTACAGCAATTACTGCCATTATTATAAATGTAATTATAAACGGGTGTTTTCTTATGCTGAATCTGCCTTTAGTATGTTTCATGCTTAAGCCCTCCTATAAAATACACAACAACTCCAAGTATCAGTAATACTGCTATGTACACTATGAATGATACTCCGGTATTGGTCTGCGCCATATTAAAAAGCTTTGTCGGCGCGATGCCTCTCAGCCATTTCTTATCAAACATACGCAATATTGCATTAGCGAATTCAGTAATAATATATGGTGCAAGAACAGCCACAAATCTGTTATTAATTATATTGGACACAATAAGTGCTATTGTTGCCATAAGGCCTCCGCATATGAAAAAAAGAAGCATATACATGCTTATATAAATGTGTGGATGTGTATAAAATATTGCTGACCATATACTTTTGGGAGAACTTGCAAATACGCCAACAGGCCACACCAGTGATGGAAGAACAGCTATCGCGGTCAGGTAATTAATAAGCAATGGCATAACCACTACCACACCTCCCGTCACAAACACTGCAATATACTTTGCAACAAGATAATTAAACTTAGCTGTTCTCGTTACATAATTCTTAATAATTCCACTTTTAATATCTGACAGATATGTAACTGCATACGGCATAGCCGCCAGTATAGGAATCAGCCTTATAAACAGACTGTATTCAAACGATACTCCATTACCCATCCACACCTGGAATGCACTTATTGGCATTATTGTGGCATTATCAGGCATATATCCAATCAACGGATTCATGGCTGCCGGTACAATTTTAGTTATAATCTGTGCTACACTTAACCCCGTCCCGATTATAAGAGCCAGCCACAGGCTCCAGCTTTTGAATGCTCTTTCGAGTTCTGTTTTAATCATTACCTTCATACTGTTTTCCTCCCGGCTACTTGTCTATATCAAGCTTTACTATCGGAGAACCAACAGGAAATGCTTTATCAGTTGTACTGTAACATGTATATAACGAATCTATAGTAAGGCCATCAGTTGTTATATCCTTGAATGTATCTATATATTCGCCTCCGGCATTAGCAGTTGTTCTTGTGTATGAAGTAACAAATTCATAAGGAATGAACTCCATTGCAACAACTTCTTTAGTTTCTCCTGGCTTAATTGTAAGATGATGTCTGAATATCTCATGATCATCATGAATATTAAGATATGATTGTCTGCTTTCTATGGTTGAATAATATGTTGCATCTTCCTGTTCGTTATATCTGAAACAGTACAAACGGAAGCTGTTCGACTGAAACGCAAAATCCTCACCGCTATTATTAGTAATCTTATATTTAATCAGCAGAGCAACCTGTTTCATCCCCATTCTATCATTTGCAAATGTCCCATCTTCATTAATCATTTTGTCGTATGTGCTAAATTTTTGAGGTGTCTCAGTATCATATTTTACATATTCTGCTATATCCTCCTCACTCATCAGCTTGGATAACTCATCTACATTTTCAGCAATCGCAGTTTCCCCTATGTTATATGTAAACTGGGTAACCAGCTTTCCTGTTCGAATTTCCATATCAACATCAGAAAATCTTTCAGCATATTTAGGACTGCTTGAAACCATCCCCGTAAACACATTATCAACTTTGTTCTCACGTGATTCGTTCTCCTGAATAATTCCTGTCTGATTGGACTGATTCTCTACGGCTGTGCTTGTCTCCTCAAACCTCCTGACATCTTCAATGCTCTGTCTGCTACAACCTCCAATTACTAATGTTCCCACCATAAATACTGTAATAATTAAACATTTTCTTTTCCCCATAAGTACCTCCTTTATATAAGTTTTCTTATATTTATATACGAAGTACATTTATAAAAAGTTTAAAAATAAAAAATTCCCAACAGACCATTGTGCGTATTCACACTTCCGGTCTGCCGGGAATTATTAATTATAATCAATTATTAAATTCTTAATTAGAACATAAGTCTTACAACCCATGTCATGAAATTAACTGCTACATATGAAAGAGCCATTATAAGTGGTACCTTCTTCTCGTCCTTGCATAAAGCACGGATTGCTATGTATATAAATGCATATCCTGATACTGTGGCAAATACTGTTACACATGAAGAAATTCTGTCAAAGAATCCAATTGATGTAAGTCCGATAACCCAGCTGAGAAGCTTTGCTGGAACACCAAGTACTGCTGTAACTGCATATACTGAAAGTGCCTGGATATAATTAACATTTGCCTTGAATGCCTTAGCAATAAGCATTAATACGAGTGCAAAAATTGCTGCTGATACTGCAACTAAAAGTATCTCAAGGAACATATTCTTAAATATCGCACCAACTTCATATGGCTTAGTACTTGTGTATGATGTATAAGCTGAAAGAAGACTGTCAAGTTCCTTGCTTCCTGTTGTAACCTTAGCCTTGCCGTTGGCAATTAACATATCAAAAAGTCTTGTGAGCATGTTAATGATTGCCTGGCCACCAATAAGGATAGCAATCATAATAATATTAGCATTAGCAACGAATGCTGATACTGTTTCTACTGGTGAAGTAAATACACCCTTTAATATACCAAGATATTCAGTTGCAGGATTAGGTCCTGCTGGCTTTGATGCCTGCTGTGGTGCCTGCTGATATGCCTGCTGCTGGTTAAATGTCTGCTGTGCTGCCTGCTGGTTAAATCCCTGCTGTGGCTGTGCAGCGCCTCCCATTGTCTGCTGTGGTGCTGCCTGCTGAACTGGAGCCTGCTGTGGCTGTTGCTGACATGTACAGACTTCTCCGTCCTGTAACTGTCTTCCGCAATACTTGCAAAAACTCATTTCTTTTCCCTCCTGAAAGTAAAAGTTATAATATTGTATGGTTGTTGTCTCAACCTTTTTTATAATACCATATATATTTATTTTCAACAATGGTCATATATGCACATTTCAATATAGTAAACTGCTAAAAATGAACTTTAATGCTTTAACATGCCACATTTATCAAGTATGAACTCCATTCTCCTTTCATACGAATGAAACTTCACTGCTTTTTCATGTCCGTTTTTTGCAATCTGCGCACGTTTATCCTCATGATTAAGATAATATTCCGTCTTTCTTAACAGGTCATCATGGCTGTCATAATACACATAATCTTTTCCGTTCTCAAAAAAATCCATATATTCAAGCTGGAAGCTCGTCATAAGAAATCCGCCTGCTCCGACAATGTCCCACGCCCGAAGCGGAATCCCCGTACGAATATTACGCATTACCGGATTAATGTTAATCCTGCTGCAATTAAACACCTTAGGCATATCTGTCATATAATTAACTGCACCTTTAAGATTAACTCCTGCAAGATCCTTGTCAGGGTCATCCGTATACAGGTCTGTCGGAAAATGCCTTGCAAGCTTGTTAAGTATCTGCACCCGCTCTATGTTGGCGAGTTTAAAACCTAAAAATGTTGACGAAAACACAAGTGCAATATCTGAAAATGCTCTCTCATCCTGTTTAAAGTCTATAAGCTCACACAACTGTTCAAGTATATCAACTGTAAGAACCTTATCAAATATGCTGTCACCATAGATTTCCATCTGTGCCGCCATTGCCGCATCAAAATATCCTCTTAAATATTCCGGCAGCTTATCCTTTATTCCATCATATGAATTTCTGTGATACATTCCACCAACAAATGATACTTCACTGTGCCATTTGTTCCGTTCATCAGCGGTAAGCGAATCCGTTATTTTATCAACACGGGAGCAGTTTACCGCAAGCGGAAGATACCACACATGTTCTGCTCCAAGATTTTTCAATTCCTCACTGTAGAATCTGTCAAATATAAATATATAGTTACATTTGTTAAATAAGGACTGATGATAAAGTGATATAAGCGGACTGTCTACCGTCCACGCAACATATTTTTTCCCAAGTTCCTCACACAAATCAGATACATGTGGAAAATAATTGAGTGAAAAAACACAATCGTATGCAGAAAAGACCTGCCTAAGCTCCGCATAATCGCGGAGCTTAAAGCCGGTCTCATCATCCTTGTCTATTACTGTTTCTGTGTAATCATCTACTTCATGTCCGAAATATTCAATCGCAGACTTTACATCTTCCTGATTGAACACCTTCCATCTGTATAAAAGTATTCTCATTGTGCACATGCCTTTTCAAGTACTTCAAAATAGTTCTCAAATGTCTTACAACAGCACTCATAATTATCAATTATTATGCCATCAACACGTAGTCCGATTAATGCGAAAGACATCGCCATTCTGTGGTCATTATAGGTATCAACAACTCCAGGCTTAACATCGGCTGGAGATATCTCTATACGGTCTCTTCCTTCTTTGACATCAACACCAAGATTGTTAAGCTCGTTGACCATGGCCTCAATTCTGTCTGATTCCTGCAATCTGATATGCTCAATATTCTTGATAATTGTAGTTGTTTTTGCAAATGGAGCAATAGCCGCAAGTGTCATTGACTGGTCTGAAAAATCATTCATATCAACATCTACTCCACAATATTCTCCATCCTTAGGTCCGCTGACACATATACCCTCGCGTTCCTCTGTCACAGCACAGCCCATCTGTTTAAGCACATCTATGAACTTAAGGTCCCCCTGCATTGAATTAGAATGTACGCCTTTAACGATAGCTGTTCCGCCTGTAAGTGCTGCTGCTGCATAGAAGTAGCAGGCTGCTGAGACATCCGGTTCAATATAATATGTCTGTGGATAGTAACCTGAGCCCGCAGGAACTACATACTCTGCCCCTTTATGGTCTACCACACAGCCAAACTGTTCCATCATCTTAGCTGTTATATGCACATATGAACCTTCTGTTTTATTACTTGTAATATGAACATGTATTCCTTCTTCAAGCATAGGAGATGTCATCATAAGTGCGCTTAAGAACTGTGTACTTTCACTTATACTTATTGATACATGATTCTGTGGTTTCTTTCCACCATATGCTGCACCCTTTACATTAACTGGAAGATGTCCGTCTTTCTCAAGGAACTCTATCTCTGCTCCCATGCTCTGTAATGCTTCAAAAAGCGGAAGCATTGGTCTTTTCTTCATCTGTTCAGAAGCTTCAATTGTGTACTCACCATCTGATAATGCAAGCATGGCTGTAAGGAATCTGGCTGCTGTTCCAGCACTTCCCACATTGATTGTTGCTCTCTTCTTAGGAATATCTCTTCCATGTCCATGAATGATAACATATCGTTCAACTTCGTTTACTTCGATAATATATCCAAGTGCGATAAGACTTAAAAGAAAATGTCTCGAATCGTCACTGAACAAAACTCCTTTAAGGGTACATTCGCCCTGTGATAAAGCTGCCATAAGCAGCGCTCTGTTAGTAATACTCTTTGAACCAGGCACTTCAACTGTACAGTGAATCGGGTGGTCCAGCTTCTTAACCTTGTACTGTGACATAATTTTACTACTCCATTAAACGTAATTATCTCTCGTCCATATCAACATATGGTCTGTGATGTCCAACATATTTGTATGCAGGACGGATAATCTTACCTGCATTAACAAGTTCCTCAAGTCTGTGTGCACACCAGCCTGAAATTCTAGAAGTTGCAAACATTGGTGTAAACATTTCTTCTGGAATACCAAGCATTGTGTATACAAATCCACTATAGAAATCGACATTGGCACAGACTGGCTTAAACATCTTTCTCTTGTTCATGATAAGCTGTCCTGCCTCGCTTTCAACAAGCTCATATAATGCAAATTCTTTCTGCATTCCCTTCTCTTCTGAAAGCTGTTTTGCAAATTTCTTAAGAATAACTGCTCTAGGATCTGAATTAGTATATACCGCATGACCCATACCATAGATAAGTCCGGCATGGTCAAATGCTTCTTTGTCAAGGATCTTGTTAAGATATGTACATATCTCATCTTTATTGTCCCAATCGCTGCAATGTGCCTTAATATCTGTAAACATTTCCTGAACCTTTAAGTTAGCGCCACCATGCTTAGGTCCTTTAAGGGAAGCGATTGATGAAGCTATTGCTGAATATGTATCTGTTCCTGATGAAGTAACAACATGAGTTGTAAATGTTGAGTTATTACCACCACCATGCTCTGCATGAAGAACAAGACAAATATCAAGTACCTTTGCTTCAAGTTCTGTAAAGTCTCCGTCATCTCTTAACATATAGAGGATATTCTCGGCTGTTGAATAACCTTTCTTAGGATTCTTTATCATAAGTGTTCCATCAAGCTTAAAATGTCTGTATGACTGATAAGCATATACTGAAAGAAGAGGCATCTTGGCTATAAGCTGAAGACTCTGTCTTAATACATTAGGAATTGAAATATCATCCGGCTTCTCATCATATGAATAAAGACTTAAGATACTCTTCATAAGAGAATTCATAAGGTTAGTACTTGTAGCTTTCATAATAACATCTCTGATGAATGCACCTGAAAGTTCCTGAAGGTCTGTTAAGATTCTTATGAATCTGTCTAACTGATCCTTGTCTGGAAGTACTCCGAATAACAGAAGATATGTTGCTTCTTCAAATCTGAATCTGTCAAGGCTGCTTCTCTTGATAATCTCCTCAACATTATATCCCTGAAAATATAATTCTCCGTCTACAGGTATCTTTCTTCCGTGAACACTCTGGTTACCTAATACATCTGATATCTCTGTGAGACCTGTAAGTACGCCGTTACCATTGCTGTCACGAAGACCTCTCTTTACATCATACTCTGTATACAGATTCTGATCGATTATACCTGAGGCTGTACACTCTTTTACAAGTTCCTCAAAATCGCTCTTATCTACTGTTGAAAGTTCCATCATTTCCTGATTGTTCATGGCTTTCCTCCTCCTGATTATTTCCCGCATAGCTAAACGCAGATGAAGATATTATATCTGCTACTAATAGTGTTTGTCAATTTACTGCTGGCTGTTTCCTGTCACATTTCTCATACCAATTACAGCATCAGCAAGCTGCCTCAGATCATCTGCACTTCCCTGGGTAAACCCTTTCTTGCTTACAACCAGGCAGTTATCATCCCCAACAAACAGATATATATTATCAGGATCCTGATTCCATTTTACAACTTCATTCCAACTGAATGTGTCACTGTCGTTTTCTTCATCTGTAATAATAATATTCTCTGCATCTATCTCATATGTGAATTTAATTCCTACCATCTTTCCATATATATTATGGAATTTCTTCTTATTGCTCTTATCCATTCCAATCATTCCTATATACAGAAATACTACCGCCACTAAACCAAACAGCACTATCATAAATGTATCAGCCTGCTCATTTCCTGTCATCTTAAGAACAAGCTCTCTTATCATCATCATTCCGAATATAAGTCCAAACATATTATAAATCAGCTTAAAAGTTTTATATCTGCTGTTATCAAAATTACTGGCACGCATGGCACCTTCCATACATTCCTTTGTGAATGCTGTTTCATTCTTTATTGTCATGAATTCCTCCCTGTATAACACTACATTATGAACGCCTCTTTAGCAGGCTTTATCTAAAGAATAATTTTAAGCCCGGCGGGGAGGTGTGTCAATCGTATATTGTGATATGGGAAGGTTACTGACTGCCTGCTGCCAATGGTGGATTTTGTTGATGGCGGTTCGGCTGTATAGCATACATTGCACAAATCTGATATAATACTTACATACATTTCCTATAAGATTATTATCGGTTCAATATTTATAGGCATATTGTTAGTGTCTGGGGTTAGATGTCCTGAATATTATTCTCGTGATACCTATAGGTAGTCGCATTTTGTAACAACTTATAGGAAATTTCTGGACATTTTTCTCTTGTATTAACTGAAGCTTCTACCTGATGGCTTGAAATTACCTATAAACATTTTATTTCTGAATTGTTTATAGGCATATTTATGAACATTGAAGCTTTTCAGAAAAAATATAGCCAGTTTGTGCCTATAAGACATAAAATCTTTGTATTCTTATAAGTTCAATCAATATTTTGAAATTGAATTCTTGAAATCTAAAAGTGCATTTCTGCTTTGCAGTAACGGACAGATTTTCATAATAGCAGAGGCTGTACGGCATAAACTGCACAAACATGAATTGAAAAAAGAAAGGAGTCTTCTTATGAAACTTGCTTGTATTACCGGAGCATCTTCCGGCATCGGAAAAGAATTTGCATATCTGCTTTCAGACCTTGAATATGACCTGATTCTTGTTGGAAGAAACACAGCGGCGCTTCACGAAATTGCTGACAATGTTGCTGTCAGATGCAAATGTATCACATGTGACTTGTCTGATGAGAAATCATGTGTAAAGCTTGGAAGGAAGCTTCGTCAGTATCCACTTGATATTATGATTAATAATGCCGGATTCGGCGAACTTGGCACATTTGCTGAAACAAAATTAAAGAATGATATCAACATGATTAATGTTAATATTAAAGCTGTGCATATACTTACAAAGGCCGTACTTCCAGGCTTTATACAGCGTGACAGGGGCTACATCATGAATGTGGCGTCAAGTGCCGGGCTGCTTCCTGGTGGACCATATATGTCTACCTATTATGCAACCAAGGCTTATGTGACAAGCCTCACTACGGCAATACACGGGGAACTGCGCGACTTAAAGAGTAACGTTCACATAAGCATGCTCTGTCCAGGTCCTGTTGATACCAACTTCAACAATGTTGCCAATGTAAAGTTCGCATTATCAGGAATTCCTGCTGATTACTGCGCCTATTATGCACTTTGTAAAATGTTTACAGGCAAACTTACCATTGTTCCGACATTTACAATGAAAGCCGGAGTTTTTGGCAGCAGATTCCTGCCAAGACAGGTACTTGCCTTTATGACGGGACGCCAGCAGAAAAAAAAGACAGACAATATCTGATATGATACTGCCTGTCATTAATTTAGAATTTCTTTGAAAATATTATATTTTTTCTTTCGGCAAGTACTGCCCTGTTAAAGAACACATCAACTGCCGCTCTGTAATCAGCCATTCGCTGGGATTTCTTGATTGCCTTGATTTCTTTTTTGCAATCATCAAACACATATTCCATATAACACCACATTTCTTTCATTCTGTGTATGGCATGTGTATCTCCCGGCATTATGGCTGTGCGGGCTGCGTATACAAGGTCGTGAAGCTCTTTCATCAGCTTCTTATCTGCATTAAGGTCCCGCACCATCGCCTCAGGATTATCATCTGTTAATACATTAATCAGTCCGGGGTCCGCGATAAGCCCTCTTCCAAGCATAAATGTATCAACCTCCGGAAACAGCTCCTTCATCTCAAGGAAATTCTTCCTTGTAAATATATCTCCGTTAAGCACTAATTTATTCCTGCTGTTATCCACTGCGTATCGGAAAGCGTCAAGATGAAGCTCATTTCTGTAGTAATCTGTACGCACTCTCGGATGAACAATAAGTTCCTCAAGAGGATAAGAATTATACACCTCCATTATCTGTGGAAAACTGTCATCATCTTCAACACCGATTCGTGTCTTGACCGAAACCTTAATATTCTCTCTTATAAATGCATCCTCAAACACCTCATCAAGAAAACGGTCGAGCTTTTCTGTGTCGCGAAGCATTCCTGAGCCTTTATCCTTTGAAACAACTGTGCCTGACGGACAGCCGGCATTAAGATTAATCTCACTGTAGCCGTATTTTTCATAAAGCATTTTTGCAGTCCATATAAAATCCTTAGCTTCATTAGTCATGACCTGTACAACCGTATATGTTTCTTTATTATGCTCACGGTCTATGTCACGCAGCTCTCTTGCAAGAAAATTCTCTGACTTATTAGGTGAGATAAACGGTGTAAAATATTTTGTAATTCTGCCTTTTCCAAATGTTTTCTCATAGGCATTTCTGTATGTAAAATCTGTAAGCCCCTCCATCGGGGCCATATATATAGTATTGCTCATATACTGTATCTTTCTGTTATTCTAATGTAAATGTGCCGTTGCTGTTAGTCACAATGGCTGTCTCGAAAAATTCTTTTACTGCCTTTATCATGTATTCTGTGTCCATAATTCCTGCTGTCTCGTAAGGTGAGTGCATTGCAAGCTGCGCAAGCCCGATATCTACTGTGTTCATTGACACATGGCAGTTAGCTATATTTCCAAGTGTTGAACCACCCGGAATATCTGAACGGTTAGCAAATTCCTGTGTCGGAACTCCCGCTCTTGTACATATTTCTTTAAATATTGCCGCAGAAACCGCATCTGTTGTGTATTTCTGGTTGGCATTGTATTTGATGACTATACCTTTGTTCATATGAGGTCTGTTAGTCGGATCAGCTTTCTCCTGATAATTAGGATGAACCGCATGCGCATTGTCCGCTGAAAGCATGAAAGAACCTGCACACGCCCTTATATAATCCTCATTATCCTTGCCGGCACACGCAGCTATACGCATAAGCACATCTGATAAAAATGTTGAATCTGCTCCCTGCTTGGTGCTGCTGCCAACCTCTTCATTGTCAAATACCGCACATATCGCAACGCTTTCCTGGTTGCTCTCATCACTGTCTATAAGCGCATTCATGCATGAATATGCACACATCACATCATCAAGTCTTGGTGCTGATATAAATTCATTATCCGCACCCCATATAGTTCCTGCCTGTCTGTTGTACAGAAACAGATCACTGCTTATCACTGACTCTTTATCTGTCTGTGCAGCGTCTGCTATTATGCTGTCAAAAAGCCCTTTGGATTCTGTCTCTCCTATAAGCGGTATCATATCCTTCTGTGCATTATAATTAAGCCCTGTGTTGGCTTCCCTGTTCATGTGAATTGCAAGATTAGGAATTATGCTTAAATCCCTGTCTACATTTACAAGGACTGGCTTTAATACTGCACCTTCCCTTACTATTGCCCTTCCTGCAACTGAAAGAGGCCGGTCAAACCACGGTGCCATAAGCATGCCGCCGTATTTTTCCACATTTAACGAAACGTAATTCTTGTCCGGTGTCAGCTCAGGATTCTCTTTTACCTTAAACGACGGTGAATCACTGTGTGCGGCTGCAATCTGATAATTGATAAAGCCCTCTGCCGCCGGCATTCTGAAAGCTATTATGGAAGAATCATTTCTTGTTACATAGTATTTGCCACCCGGTATCAGATGCCATCTGTCCCTCTCATTAAGGCGCACAAATCCGGCGTCGTCCAGCAAATCCATAAAATTCGCCGTTACCTGAAATGCTGTAGGACTTTTTTCTATGAATGATATCATATCTTTTGATACATTTATAAATGTGTTTTCTTCCATAACTGCTCCCTTCTATCTGCGTCTGTTATATCTTCTTTTTCTTTTATTATTCTGTACCATCATGACTACTGTTATAATTATTACAACAACTATTACCACCAATATTACTGCAAATACTGCTGTACTTTCTTTCATTCCTTTTTTGACAGCCGTGCCTGATGCTTTATTGTCTGTTGCCTGTGTATTATCGTCTGTTACTACATTTGCAGCATATTCCCTGTAAACGGTCTGGTTACACAGGCTGCATGTTCCTGCCTCTATTCCGTCTTTCTTGTCTGTTCCCGTAGCTTCCTTTACAACACTGTAATTGTCAACCTTATGCTCATGTATTGTGTATTTATCTGAATACGTATAACCACATGTGCTGCATGTATGTGTTGTATAGCCAAAATCCGCTGCTGTTGACTCTGTTACTATGTCAGAGTATGAAGGATTGCTGCACATTTCAGGAAGGAGTGTAACTGAATAATCATATGTCTCATTTCTTTTGAAATCTGATGTGAAGCCTGAATATGCATATGTCCAGTTCATGACCTCACCCATATTTGCCTGACAGTATGCACGGCGGTCTGTATTGTCCTCGAAAAATGTTATCATTCCCTTAACTTTGTTGTTAAGCACTTCACCCTGATATGTCTTTGACAGTTCCAATGGATATACCATATACATGCCGACAAGTCCGCCATCATGCACATATCCGTGGTCTGAATCATACCCATCTATTGTTATAGAACAATTTCTTATATTAAGGAAACCTGCTGCATACGCGCCTCCCATGAACTGCTCATCTCTTACGGCTGCATCTGTATCAACGCAGACAAGTGTTACATCTGTAGTGATGTTATCAAGATTGCCGCTTCCAAATCCGGCAATTCCGCCTGTTCCCCACATTTTAGCTGAATCTGTGAGTGACACATATGTATCCTTAATTATACAGTCTGATATATCGCTGTTATCAGCAAGACCTGCCACTGGTGCTGCAAAGCATGGCTCTGTTGAAGTTACTTCAACTCTTGCACCATATATGTTAAGACCTGTTACTTTCGAATCCTTAAGAACACCAAAGAAGCCTGCACCGTATGTTTCGTACTCTTTTCTGTTGCCGTCATAGGTCTTCATTGTCTTCTTGCTTACTGTCTTTACTGACAGGTTAAGTATGCTGTGTCCGTTACCGTCAAATGTTCCCGAAAAATCCCATGGTGTCCACTCAACTCCTGTCATATCAACATCTGTCATCAGCTTATAATTACCTGTAGCTGTCTTTGCTGCCTCCACAAGTTCTGATGCTGTGCGGATTTCTGTGTATTCTGATGCTGCCTGATTTGCTGTACTTCCTGTTACAGTGCTTCCTGTCACAATGCTTTCTGTTGTCTGTGTATCTGCATTTGCCATATTAACCGGAAGTGCTGTTGCCGCAAGTATTACTGCTGCTATCGCTGCAGCCTTTTTAATGTATGATTTGTTAAACATATTACTGCCTTTCTTTCCCTATACAATTCATTGGCTTTCCCAGCCGGGTTTGATTATAGCTCAAAGAAATGATGCGGTCTAGGGGGTATTGTGTTTTCTCTTTATTATAATTATTGAGGGGGAGGTGGAAGACGGACGCCATGTTAATTGATATATTTCCCTCTGCAGACACGCTTCCGCTCGGAAAAAAACATAGCGGTACTAAGCTCGCTGTGGGTTTGGCCGCTTATCGCGGCTTCCCACAGTTCGCTAAGTGCCGATGTTTTTCTACGGTCTGCATCAGGAAATATATCAATTAACACGGCTGGCTTTCTCCTCCCTCTTATAATTGCAATTCTAAAACACAACCTTCCGGTGTCGCTTTGCTTACCGGAGGAGAACGGAACTTTGCGGGCTTACACTTTTCGTTTGTGCAACAGCCTCCCGTCGCACAACTCCTCCGATGAGCCTGCGACATCGGGAGGGGCGGCAACGTAAGCTGTGGGCGTGGGGATAGTGTTAGTTTCAGACCGTTGAAAAACGCCTGCACTTAATGAGCTGGAAGCCGCATAAGATGCGGCAGACCAGCGAATTTAGTACAGCTGCGTTTTTCACCGAGCGGGAGCGTGTCTGAAAATGACACTATCCACCCGCCCGCAGCGTCCGTCTGCCACAATCTCCCGTATGTCACAACTCGAACTTCAATATCTCACAATTCTTTATCTTGAATGCTGAAAATTCTTCATTTCCCATATCTTCAAAATATGACTTTACCATTCGTGCAATTCCATTATGTGCAACTAAAAGATATGTTTTATCAGGCTGTGCCTTTATATCATCAAGCAGATTATATATACGCTGTGCCAAATGAAGCATTGTTTCTCCGCCTTCAAAGCTGCATATGAAATTGCATTTAGCTTTTGCAAACTCTTCACCATCTCTTGGTGTTGATTCATACTTACCGAAATTTTGCTCCTTAAGTCTTATCTCTTCACGCGCAGGTATTCCTGTAATCTCAGATACATGAAGTGCTGTAGCTTTCGCTCTTATAAGTGGCGAATACAGGATTTCATCTATGTGTATTCCTTCTGCAAGGATCTTATTTCCTAACTCTATTGCCTGTTCATGGCCTAAATCTGTGAGTGGTGAATCTGTTGCACCACATATCTTGTTCTCGACATTCCAGACGGTCTGGCCATGCCGTGTAAAATATACTGTTCCCATTGTGTTTTCCTTTCTACTACAATATATTTATGGTTAATATCCC
>OIZF01000208.1_pt1 | contig 41676 bp, 35 predicted proteins | sample 1588471 | NCBI WGS metagenome assembly OIZF01 (sample SAMN03283279) | human gut metagenome | biome: human-associated habitat; material: feces | host: Homo sapiens | place: Peru | collected 2012
TATGCTAACTAATAAATGTATATAATCTTTGCATGCTTCTGCTTCTAATATAACCACTTCTTTTCTTGCACATAATTCTCTTATTATTAATCCTATCTCCTGTTTTAAACTTCCATATATTTCCTGTCTTCTAAATTTGGGTGCAAATACTATATGATACTTGCATTCCCATGTTGTATGTGATAAACTTTCTGTGTATGATTTTTTCATACGATCATCTCCTTCTATATAATTTATTTGGATGTCGAACCTTTTAAATTATATCACAAGGAGATATTTTTTTCTATTACTCTGCTCAACGCTAAAAGCTTTTCTGAACCACATGCATAGCATGTGGTTTTCTCTAATAACAACAAAAATATAGTGCATAAATTTTACTATTTTTCTAAAATTATACACTATATTTCTAAGATTTATTTCACTATTTACTTACATCTTATTTAATTTTTTATTTTACAGAATCTATATGTGTCGTTAATTCGTTAAGTTAGATTTCTAATCCCCCTCATTTTTTTGTGTTAATAATTATAATAAAATGTAGATATTTCGCAATTATTTAGTACCTTTGAGGGCTATTCTGCGACTATATGCAGATGATAAAATAAAAAATTAAATACATAAGGAAATGAAAACGGAGCAAAAACAAGCAATCATAGAAAGTGGAAAGCAATATTTCCGCTCTATTATCATACCTAATCATTTGAAGAATCTGGATAAGCTTCATCTGAGTAGCTTTGATATAAATCCTTTTCTGATTAATTATCTCGCTGCTTTGGGAGATGCGCAACCCATTAGTTTGGCCAAAGCTCTAGTCTATCCACGTATCCTTGACACAGGTCTTAGTAATAGTTTCGGTCAGAATATTCAGGTGTTTATTTCCCAACTTCAGGAAGTTGTTGGTGGAGCTTCTGGAATTGATGGTATAGATATAGAATTTATTGATGCGATTGATGGGCGCCGTAAATACTGTCAGTGTAAGGCGGGTCCTAAGACGATCAACAAGGATGATATTACTACCATTTTGAGTCACTTTAAATATCTTTTGTACAAGTCAAGACTTGATAGAATGGGGTTGCAGTTTGAAGATCTCGTAGTAGGAGTTTTATATGGTGAGAAAGAAAACTTATCAACTTTCTATAAGGCGATAGATACGCATTATCCTGTATTGTGCGGTGCTGATTTTTGGATGCATCTTACGGGTGATGAAAACTTTTATCATCGTTTGGCCAAGGCTTTTGGTGAGGTAGTAGATGAAGATGGCATAAATGGAAGTGCACTTATCTTAGCCAAAGTTGAAGAAATCGCAGAGGAAATCAGAGAGAAAGTTGGGGTGTCTTCGCCACTTTTCCGTTAAATAACGTGATAAAATTCTTTGGTTTACCAACTTTTTATTATCTTTGCTATCAATTAACAAATTATTGATGTAGCAATAGTCCGGAAAACTAGAAACTACATAATAACAATACTAATATGAAAAGATATAACTTATTGATGTACAAAGCTTTAGGGGGGGTAATTTTGCTCAGGCAAAGTTAGCCCAATATCATCATGTTCTTATTCGCAGGCGAATATTATCTTATTTTTATATGATAATAGTCGCTTTTTTTATGCTTTCTTCCACCGCCTGTTCTAGCGACGAAGAAACAGAAAAATCAGAGGTTTTGGATTACAAAACCACATTTTTAGCCCACGAATGGCAGATTTCAGCCCTTTATCAGCGCGTTGGAAGTATCTTTATCGACGTAAAAGAGGCTCCTTTGTTCTGCAGTTTCACCTCAGATGCTATTTCTTTCTCCGAAACGACGGAAGTGAACCACTTCGACGAAGGCGGTAAAATAACCCAAACTACCACCGAAAACGTTGCTTGTGGTCAGTACACCTATTTAATAAAGGACAACAAAATACAGATAGATAATCAGATATTCACCATTACGGACAACAACGGGACCCTCGTTCTGCAGAATGAGGACTGGAAGCTAGTGCTCGTAGAAAAATAAACATATTATGGCTAAGAAACAAGATACAATCAGCATTGGTTTTGAAGAGAAAATATGGAAGGCTGCCGATATTCTGAGAGGCAACCTCAGCGCTTCGCAATACGAGGGCGTAGTGCTCGGACTCATTTTTCTGAAATACATCAGCGACCGCTTCGAACAGAAGTTTCAGGAGCTGCAGGGTGACGAATACGCCGACCCGGAAGATAAGGACGAATACACAGCCGAGAACATCTTCTTCGTGCCTGCTGAAGCCCGATGGAGCAAGATTAGTGCTGCTGCCCACACCCCGGAAATAGGCGTGATAATAGATGAAGCACTTACCGCCATTGAGCGTGAGAACGAAAGACTGAAGGGCATTCTGCCTAAGAATTTCGCCCGTCCGGAGCTGGACAAGCGCCGTCTGGGTGATGTGGTAGATCTCTTTACGAACATAGAAATGCACGATGCTGGCGAGGAGAAAGACCTGCTGGGCAGAACCTACGAATACTGTCTGCAGCAGTTTGCCAGCCTGGAGGGCAAGAATGGTGGCGAGTTCTATACGCCTTCCTGCATTGTCCGCACGCTGGTAGAGATTCTGGAGCCTTATGAGGGTAGAGTCTATGACCCTTGCTGCGGAAGCGGTGGTATGTTTGTGCAGAGTGCCAAGTTTATAGAGCGCCACAAGGGAAACCTGCGCAAGATTAGTATCTATGGTCAGGAGGCAAACCCTGATACGTGGAAGATGGCGCACATGAACCTTGCCATCCGTGGCTTGGATGCGAACTTAGGAAAAGTCTTTGCCGACACATTCTATGATGACCAGCACCCTACGCTGAAGGCAGATTACATTCTTGCCAATCCACCTTTCAACCTCAGCGACTGGGGGCAGAGTGCGCTTCAGGAAGATGTGCGCTGGCAGTATGGTTTGCCACCTGCTGGCAACGCCAACTTTGCGTGGATGCAGCACATGATTCACCATCTGGCACCTAACGGAAAGATAGGTTTGGTGCTGGCGAATGGTGCGCTTTCGAGTCAGAGTGGTGGCGAGGGACAGATTCGCCAAGCCATCATCGAAGCCGACCTGGTAGAGGGAATCGTGGCTTTGCCTTCGCAGCTGTTCTACAGTACGGGTATTCCTGTAAGTCTTTGGTTTATCAGTCGCAACAAGGCGCAGAAGGGCAAGACCGTGTTTATCGACGCCCGTAACTTAGGCTCAATGGTAACACGTAAGCTTCGTGAGCTGATGCCTGATACGGATATTAAAAAAATCTCTGACACCTTCCATGCGTTCCAGCAGGGAACCCTGGAGGATGAGAAGGGCTTCTGTGCCGTATGCACCACCGAGCAGATTGCTGCCCAGGACTTCATCCTGACTCCTGGAAGATACGTAGGAATCGCCGAAGACGAAGGTGACGGAGTGCCTTTCGAGGAGAAAATGACGAATCTTACCGGTGAGCTGAAGCAGCTGTTTGAGGAAAGCAAGAAGCAGGAAGAGGAGATCAGATTGCAGTTGAAGAAAATTGGATGGGAGGTGTAAGGATGGAGTGGAAAGAAGTAACACTTGGAGAAATCTCATCAAAAATAGGAGATGGACTTCATGGAACACCGAAATATGATGATGAAGGTCCTTATTATTTTATTAATGGCAACAATTTAAATTGTGGAAAAATAATAATAAAGGACGACACTAAAAGAGTTGGAAAAGATGAGTTTGTTAAGAATCAAAAAGAACTTAATGAACAGACAATTCTTGTTTCAATAAATGGAACAATTGGAAACGTTGCGAAATATAATAATGAACAATGCATATTAGGCAAAAGTGCGTGTTATATTAATGTTTCAAAAGAAGTTGATAAAGAATTTATATATTATGTTCTAACATCTGCAAATTTTAAAAAGAATATAACAAACGAAGCAACAGGGACTACAATAAAGAATGTTTCTCTTAAACAAATGAGAGAATACAAATTTAATATTCCTTGCAATATTTCCGACCAGCGCCGCATTGCCACCATCCTTTCTTCTCTCGACCGGAAGATAGAGTTGAACAACAAGATCAATGCTGATTTGGAGGAGATGGCGCAGGCTATTTTCAAGAATTGGTTCGTTGACTTTGAGCCTTTCAAGGATGGTAAGTTCGTGGATAGTGAATTGGGAATGATTCCGGAAGGATGGAGAGTAGGAAGCTTGGGAGATATTACGAACAATAAAACTACCAAAGTGAAGGAAAGAAATGATGTAAAAGTTCTATCGCCATTAACAACTGGAGAACTTGTATTGTCAGAAGAATACTTTACCAAGCAGGTTTTTAGTTCAAGCATAGCTAAATATAAGATAGTAAACAAAGGAGATTTCGCTTACAATCCTGCACGAGTTAATATCGGTTCGCTAGGAAGAAACGAATTTGATTTTGACGGATGTGTAAGTCCTGTTTATGTGGTATTTTCTGTACTCGATGGCTATGAGAATTACTTCGATTTGTTTAGAAAGACAGATTTCTTTAAAGATTCTGTCGCTTCTTTAGCTATTGGAGGTGTAAGGCAATCGCTCAGTTATGATGACTTGAGTTCGATTGAAGTTATCATTCCTAGCGAAAATGCCGTTGAGGAGTTTAATAATCTCTACAATCAGATGAAGAAAACTATTAAAGCGAATAAGCTAGAGAACTCCCGCCTCTCCCTTCTCCGCGACACCCTTCTCCCTCGCTTAATGTCAGGCGAGCTGGAAGTCCCGGAATAAGAAGAGCTACGAAAGAAAATAACGAGAAAGAAAATATTAAATAATAACATTATGGCAGACGACAAGAAATTCACCGAAGACGCATACGAGCAAACGCTCATTGCCCTGTTCCGAGACGAACTCGGCTATGCGTACGAATGTGGCTACGAGGTGGAACGCGACTATAAGGAGCCTTTCTATCGTGCCGATTTGGTCGCCTCGATGCGACGGCTTAATCCTCAACTGCCAGCCGATGTAATGGATGAAGGAATCAAGCAAATCACCAACATCAGCATCGGTACTTTAGAACAGAACAACGAGCAGTTTACCCTCTGGATGCAAAACGGTCTGGAGGTGGAATTCCTGCAGAATGGCGAAGAACGAACAGCCCTGATGCGGCTCATCGACTTCGACCATCCCGAAAGAAACCTCTTCAAGGTGGTGAACCAGTGGCGAGTAGAAGAGTATAAGAACAAGCGCTGCGATATGGTGGTGATGGTCAACGGATTGCCCCTCGTGGTGGTGGAGCTGAAAAGCGCCATTTCCGAAGATGCAACCGTAGAAGATGCCTACAAGCAGATCAAGAACTATCAGCAGAGCATTCCAAGCCTCTTCAGCTACAACGCCTTCAACGTAATCAGCGACATGAGCGAGACCCGTGCCGGAACCATCACCGCCAAGCTGGAACGCTACATGGAATGGAAGACCATAGACGGCTCATACGAGTCAACCCTCTTTGCCGACTATCGCACCTTCTTCCTCGGCATGTTCCAGCAGCAGCGACTGCTCGACATTCTGCAGAACTTCATCTGCTTCGACAAGAACCAGGGCAAATACGCCAAGATTCTTACCGCCTACCATCAGTACTACGCCGTGGGCAAAGCCCTGCAGCGCACCCGTACCGCAGTGGAAGGCAACGGAAAAATCGGCGTGTTCTGGCACACGCAGGGTTCGGGCAAGAGCCTCTCCATGGTGTTCTACGCCCACCAGCTGGTGCAGCGGTTGCCCGAAGTAACCATCGTGGTGGTAACCGACCGCAAGGACCTCGACAACCAGCTCTTCGGTCAGTTCTGCCGCTGCCAGGACTTCCTTCGTCAGGAACCACAGAACGCCCAGAGCCGTGAAGACCTGGGCAATCTGCTCCGTAACCGAAAGAGTGGGGGAATCATCTTCACCACCATTCAGAAGTTTGAAGAAGGCGACTCGGCACTCTCTACCCGCCGCAACATCATCGTGATGACCGACGAGGCTCACCGCTCGCAATACGGCGATGAGCACTGGGACAACAAGAGCCTGACGATGAAGAAGGGATTCAGCCAGAAGATGAGAGAAGCCCTGCCAGGTGCCTCGTTTATCGGCTTCACCGGAACGCCTATCAGCGACCGCGACAGAGACACGGAGGAAGTGTTCGGCAACTACATCGACGTTTACGACATGAGTCAGGCGGTAGACGATGGCGCCACCCGTCCGGTCTATTACGAGAGCCGTGTGGTGAACCTGAACCTCGACGAAGACACGATGAACCTGCTGAACGATGAGTTCGACAACCTTGCCGATGAGGGAGCCACCGAGGAGCAGATCAGGCAGGCGAAGCAGGAGCACAGCCGGCTGGAAGTACTCCTGGGTGAAGACGCCACCATCGACACGCTGGTAAGGGATATTGTGAAGCACTACGAGGAAAACCGTGCGCAGGAACTCACCGGCAAGGCAATGATCGTAGCGCTCACCCGAAGCATCGCCATCAAAATCTACCGCAAGATGCTGGAGCTTCGCCCCCAGTGGACGGAGAAGGTAAAGGTGGTGATGAGCGGTTCGAACCAGGACCCCGAAGACTGGCAGCCGATTATCGGCAACGAAGCCTACAAGAAGGAACTGGCAAGAAAATTCAAGGACAACGACGATGAGATGAAAATCGCCATCGTAAGAGATATGTGGCTTACGGGCTTCGATGTTCCGTCGCTCGCCACCATGTACGTATATAAGCCGATGAGCGGCCATAACCTGATGCAGGCAATAGCCCGTGTAAACCGAGTGTTCCCGGGCAAGGAAGGCGGACTGATAGTGGATTACGTAGGCATTGCGCAGGCGCTGAAGAGTGCCATGCAGCAGTACACCAACCGTGACCGCCGCCGCTTCGGAGACCCAGACATCGCCAAGACCGCCCTGGTGAAATGGAAGGAAGAGATGGAAATCTGCCGAGACCAGCTTCATGGTTTCGACTATTCCGGCTTCTTCGAACAGGACAACTCGAAGCGGGCACTCGCCATCACGGGCGGGGCCAACTTCCTGAGTTCTCCAGCCATGGTTCAGCGCAAGAAGAATTTCATGGATCACAGCAATCTGCTTCACAACGCCACCACGCTCTGCCGTTCGCTCCTCGATGAGCAGCAGAAGGCGGAGGTGTGCTACATGGATGCGCTGCGCGTGATGATGCTCAAACTCTCGCAGAAGGGCAAGATCAGCCGCCATGAAATCAACGAACGCATCAGCGACCTGCTCCGACAGAGCGTGAAGACCGATGGAGTAATCAATCTCTTCGGCGACCGCCAGATAGAGTTCTCGCTCTTCGACGACGCCTTCATCCAGGAGGTGAAGAACATGAAGGAGCGCAACCTGGCTGTGGAACTGCTCACCAAACTGATGAAAGAGAAAATCAAGCAGCAGCAGAAGACCAACGTGGTTCAGAGCGACCTCTTCTCCGACATGCTCAGCCAGAGTCTCTCCAACTATCTGAAGGGCTTGCTCACCAACGAGGAAGTGATAGAGGAACTGTTGAAGATGGCTCAGCAGATGAAGCAGGCAGAGGCAGAGGGCAATGACCTGGGACTTTCGCCCGAGGAGAAGGCTTTTTATGATGCACTCTCCACGCCCGAAGGTGTGCGGCAGGCTTACTCCGACGAGGAGTTTGTGGCGCTGACCCGGGAACTGACGGAAGTACTGCACCGCAACCGCACCATCGACTGGAACCGGAAGGAATCGGCGAGGGCGAAGATGCGAGTGATGGTGAAGCGACTGCTCAAGAAGTATAAGTATCCACCAGAGGGTGCAGAAAAGGCGCTGGAAACCGTGATGCGCCAATGCGACCACTGGGCGGATGATGAAGAAAACGTAGTATAAACCCTTTAAAATTTGAAGTAAGAAACAGAAAGTAAACAAGAAAAATAACATATAGATATTGACGCTGATTATCTGCACTTCTACAGTATTTAGAACCTGCAAAATTCAAAAACGACAAGAAGAAGGTGACAGCAAGGCGTCCACTCCTCTACGGCGTGGGCAGTACTTGTTTGTACCTTGTCGTAGGTTCTTGCAGGTACCTTAATACTGGTACTTACAGGGAACCCCATGCCGCTTATTTAAACAACATAACAAACAAACCTAGAAAAGTAATATGCAGACAGAGGAACAAGATGAGCAACTGACATTGCTGGAAGATAAAGCCGCCCGATTCAAATTCAGCTTTCGCCTTTTGGGCAAAGAAGAAGTGGAAACAAACAAAGAGGAAGTAATAACAGCCTGGAAACTAATCTTGCGTAATTATGTGAGAGATATTTTCGATTTACTGAATTTGTTGAAAGAAAATATTGCATGGTCTTTGCTGGATGATAAGAAAGAGCGATTCTATCAGGTTAAGATAGAATTGGAACCTATGCTTACCAACTATAAAGACTATGAAGGAGAAGAAATGCGCAAAATGATCAATGACATCATCCTCATGCTTGATGAGGGATTTCATGGTTTCAGGCAATCCTTCATCAGTGAAACCTATTACGAAGACCTGTTCCGGAAGGTACTGAAACGTTATCGTGAGGAAAATGAGGAGAGATTGGAGCTAATCTACATGCAGGACAGCCAGGATGAAGCGCTTATCTATCCTGATGCTACCCAGCTGAAGAATACCATTGTCGTAGAACGGGCTAATATTCTTTTCGCTTGCCGATTCGGACAGGTATTTCACAACAATGGCAGGAATATCAAACTGATTGTTGCTTATATTCTGGAACAGAAAGAACAGACCTACAACGATATTTACGATTTTCTCGATAAGTATCTTTCTTATCAGATTGCCAAGGAGCATAGCAGATTGAAGGTTGAAGCCGTATTCAAGAACATCGCATTCAAGGAGAATGTGGATGTAGACAAGCTGATGCTTAAACTTAAAGACTTAATCGAAGACAAAACGCTCAACGCCCAGAAACATTGGTTTATTGTTTATAAGGTTTTCTTCAACAAGAATTGGCTGAAGAAGTCAACTCAGCGTCTTTTCATTGACCAGATCAATTCTGCATTCAGTACCTTACTAAAATGTTCTACGGCCGATTTTCATGAGATAAATTCTTATTTCAAGCAAAATGACTATAATGAATGGACACTTGCTGATTGTGATGCGCCACAATGTTGTGACATTTACAGAGAGATTGCTGACAAGTTGGATGATGAATTTCAAGACGCCAAGTATGCTAAGCCGGGAACGGTGATAAATACAAAAAGAGTGGAAAAGTTCAGATAGTATCCCCCAATAGTATCCCCTAAAAATATAAACTATATCCCCCACATCCCCCAAACGGATTCGTGGAGAATTTTTTTTTGCTTTTACGTTTGGAAATCATTATATCTTTGCAGCGTCGAAGAAACAAGACAACGCTGAAATGGTTTGGTGCTCTTGAATCCCCTTCGTACATTTATATTATATGTATACTCAGATTATGAGAGTGGTGCAGCAGGGCGAGACCTTCGCTGTGCAGAGTCAGAAAAGTGAGAACGGACAGATGATGAAATGCAACATCGTTCTCCAGGAGATGGGCGGCAAGTATGAGAACCAGTACGCTGCGGCAATGCTCGGCAATATGGCGCAATGTAAGTATGCGGCTGGCGAGCTGGTGGCTGTTACGCTCCGATTTACTACCCATGAGCACAATGGTCAGGTTTATCAGGATATTCTGGTTACGGACATTGAAAAGGTAAAAGGGTAAAAAAGTAAAAAGGTAAAAAGTAAAACTGAGTTGAAACAGAGGAGGATTTTCCATGGTAAAGCGCGCAACAATCCGGATGTTTCTTCTCCTAAAATTCAATTCAGATTATGGTTAAGAAAGTAAACAAGGTTCAGAACAATGCTCAGAATAATGTTCAGAACCAGCAGGTGAATAATAATGACTGCCAGCATGTGCAGTTGGGTGGAATGGCTTACTATGATGCTAAGCAGTATTTCCTCTTCAGTCCTCAGGAATCGGGGGTGAATAAGGTTCCTCGATTCCGTTCGATGGGCGTGGCTCAGCAAATGCCTGACGGAACATTTGATTTCGTGGTTCAGCACCGCCTCAGAACTCAGTCGGAACTGATTAAGAAACTGGCGCATGGTCGTGTGAGCAAGACCAAGGACGGTGCTGTTCAGCTTACCTTGAAGGTGTTCTGCCATGAGGGAATCAACATCGCCCAAACGCTGGCTGTTGAGGCAGAAGAAGGGGCTGAGGCGGTAGTGGATTACCAACTGAAACATTAGGAGTTTGTATTCAACTTAAAACGATAAGTAGAAACAGATAGATGAGTTGTTATTTAATTAAGGTGGAGAACGGGCACAAGGTTGCCCGCTCCATCACCTCGGAAGAGGAGTATAAGCAGTTGCGTGGAAGCAATGAGCAGAAGGCGAATCTTCGTCTGGCTCGTGCAGGAAACGATGCTGCGAAACGGAGACTGGTGCAGTTTAATTATTCCGGGCATTATCCGCAAGGCGTGGTGAAGGGAATGAAACTGCCAAGCGGTGCTTTCGGGTTTGATATGGATGAGCCGGAGGCTTTTGCCAAGGCTGCCAAGCTGCTGCTGAAGGAACCGGACAAGTACAGACTGCTGATGCTGGAACGTAGCGCACGACAAGGCGGACATGCGGTGTTTGAACGTGAAAAGGGCAAGACGGTTCTGGAGAATCAGGTGAGGATTGCTACGATGCTCAAGTGCGAAATGGATACTTCGGCTCACGACATTAACCGGGTTTACTTCACTACTACATCGGATGACGAAGATTTGCTCTTCCTTTCGCCACGGCTCTTCAAGGATGAATATGATGAGGCTGCCGTGGCAGCTGAAGGGAAAGTTCTGGAAGAGCGTGAAAGATACGGACAGGAGGAACTGCCGGAAGGGGCGCACAAGGCAAACAAGCATTATGAGCCTTGGAAGGAAGAATTCAAGAAGGATTCTCAAGGGGTTTTTAAGGGCCAGGAATTTAAGAATTCGAGAATTTCTACTTCTGCTGCGTCAACTGCTGCTGCGTCAACTTCTTCTACTGCGTCAACTGCTGCTACTTCAACTACTTCTGCTGCTCAGGACAATTATCTCGGGATTTCTTATGGGGAAATCATTAAGAAGTGGTGGCAGATGTATAATGATGGGCAGGAGCCGATGCGCTCTAACCGCAATACGCTGACCTTTGAGCTGGCTGTGAACCTGCGCCACATCTGTGGTTTTGACCGCAATCTGCTGGCTCAGATTATTCCCTGCTACGATGGGTTTCCCGAACAGGAAAAGATGGCTTGCATCAACTCGGCATTGAACGAGAAAATCACGCAAATGCCTAAGCGACTGAAGGATGTGCTCTCTGCCATCCGTCAGGAACGAATGAAGCAAGGAAATGCAGGTGGTGGTTCGGCGGCTGACAATGAGGCACTGGTAAATGCGCTGGACGAGGCTAACGCCAAGGATGATCTGTTCTATTATAATGCGCTGCCTAAGTTGCCGCAAGGCATTCGGGATTCCATTAGCGCAGTGGGTCCGGCACTGGCACTGCCTGTAATCACAGCCATCTGTCCTGCCATCGGAATGCTCGCAACGGGCGTGAAGGTTTCCGTTCACGGCAAGATGAACTCGCTGAACCTCATCTCCTACATCGCCGGTGATTTTGCATCTGGTAAGGGAAGTATTGACCCCGTGATTAACGCATGGACTTCGGAAGTGAAGGAAATGGACAAAATGTATCTACAGAAGGAGGATGAATGGCGAGCCAAGAAACGTGCGGCCAAGAACAAGAAGGAGCAGCCGGAAGAGCCGAAACTGCCTGTAAGATGCTTGACACTGAACAATACGGTGGCGAATCTGGCTGAACGACTGGCGAACACAGAAGGCAAGCACGCCTTCTCGTTTACTCCGGAAGCTGACACCGTAGCGCAGAAGTGGAAATCGGCGATGAGCGACTTTTCAGTTATGTTGAGACAGGCTTACGACGGAACAAGCTATGAGCGTGAAGCAAGAAGTGCGGATGCAGTGAATGTTCATATAGACAGACTGTTATGGAACGTGGTGATGTGCGGAACGCCTGATGCGCTCTATCGAGTGGTAAGCAATTATACGGATGGTTTCCAGAGCCGTATCATCGTGGCAAAAACGCCCGATAATACCTTCACTCCACTTTCTGACAACATGCATGTAATGAACGAACGCCAACGCAACCGCATTATTCAGATTGCTCATCTTCTGCCTTTGCTGACCGGTGAGGTGGTTCTGCCCAAGCTGGAGAATAAGGGTAGGGAATGGCTGGAACAGATAAGACTGGAAACAATGAAAAATGACGACAAGGTGAAAGCCCGCCAGCGTTTCCGTATCTGTCCAACCACCATGAGATTGATGACCTGCATCATGCTCTGCAAGGTTCTGGAAACGCTGATTCAGAAGCATGGTTTCAATGGAGCCGAGAAACAGCTGAAGGAGTCACCTGACTTGTGGAAGGGAATGCTCGTAAAGATGCAGACACCAACTATGCTGAATGTCTTTGATGTGCTGGCTGACTATCAGTTGGATAATGCGCTCTACTTCTTCCGTAGCCGTATTGAAGAGGCTTTCTCATCAAAGGATTATTGCTGCCAATCTGCTTGGGACCGTTGTCGTCGGGGTAAGAATGATTCCATCTTCGAACGTCTGGACGTAACCTTCACCTTCGAACAGGCAGAGCAGCAGAGTGTTGCTGTTAAAGGGGCAAGTGCCACTCATGAATCAGTGAAACAGATGCTGAAAAACTGGAAACGCCAGGGCTTAATCAGCGTATTGCCAGACAGACATTATCAGAAAGTTTCGCCTACCATATAATTTTGGAGGGTTATTAAGGGTCAAGGTCACTAAGTGTCATCAAGTTTTTCGGGTTCTTAAATCAGCCTTAATGGCCGGCCTTGATCCAATTATTCATTATCAATTATTAATTGTAAATTATCATGAACATCAATATATTCCGCCGTCGCTTCACTCCATGGAGTGTGGATGGCACAATGGTTATAGGTGGCAAGATTTTCTGCGACACCTTAGAACGTCCTAACCGTCATTTGCCAGCAGGACGTTATAAGATTTCTCTCATTCCTACCAAGCAAAAGAAGGTGTCGGAGACAAAGAAGAAAAATAAGTATGAAAGAGGAAAATATGAAATTGTTATCAAGCCTGTTATTCTGTTAAGATCCAATTACGTACCTCGTACTGTTAGGCGCAGAGCTCGCTTCGTGCCTGGCAACGGTCCGCTACGTCTGAGAAACAAGAGTATCATTCTGGGCAGGTCTCATTATACCGGAATCGTTACGCAATCAGAAGAATGCTATAATGCATTTTGCCAGTTGTTGGATGAGGAATTCAAGAGGATGAAGAAAAAGCATCTACCGTGCAGAATCAATCTGTTTATCAGGGATTTGGGTGTTGACGAAATCCCCTTCAATTATCTGCTTATTTTTCAATAATTAATATTCAATATCATGCGTAAGATAAAGGAAATCATCATTCATTGCAGTGCGACCAAGGAAGGTCGCAACTTCACCGTAGCGGATATTGATCGCTGGCACCGCGAGCGCGGAATGCGCTGCATAGGTTATCATTTCGTGATTTATCGTGACGGCAGCATTCATGTAGGCCGTGCGATAGAGGAGGTTGGCGCCCATTGCAAGGGCCATAATTCCATCAGTATAGGCATTTGCTACATCGGCGGCTTATCAAAGAAAGGCAAGCCGAAGGATACAAGAACCCGAGACCAGAAAGCAGCAATGCGCTCGCTCATCGAGCAGCTGAAGGAGGAATATCCATTAGCCACGATTCATGGTCATAATGAATTTGCCAACAAAGCCTGCCCCTGCTTTAATGTAAAGAAGGAGTGGGGAAAGGAGTAGACACAAAAAATAGCGGATCTGTCACAGACCCGCTATTTCCTATTATTTTAAATTTTTTAAGATGTTTATTAAAAATTTTCTAGCCTTATACAATGCCCTGAGCCATCATAGCCTTAGCTACCTTCAGGAAGCCGGCTACGTTTGCACCCTTTACGTAATTTACGTAACCGTCTGGCTCTGTACCATACTTCACGCAGTTTGCGTGAATATCGTTCATGATGTCGTGGAGCTTAGCATCAACCTCCTCACGAGACCACTTCAGACGCTCTGAGTTCTGGCTCATCTCAAGACCTGATACTGCAACACCACCTGCGTTGGCTGCCTTACCAGGAGAGTAGAGAATCTTAGCATCCTGGAATACCTTGATAGCCTCTGGAGTAGAAGGCATGTTTGCACCCTCGCTTACTGCGATTACGCCGTTGGCGATGAGAGCCTTGGCTGCCTCCTCGTTGATTTCGTTCTGAGTAGCTGATGGGAGAGCGATGTCTGCCTTCTCAAACCAAGGCTTAGCACCTGCAACATATTTTACACCATACTTCTCTGCATACTCCTTGATACGGCCACGCTCTACGTTCTTGAGCTCCATGATGTAATCGAGCTTCTCGCGGTCGATTCCGTCTGGGTCGTAGATGTAACCGTCTGAATCTGAACATGTAACTGGCTTAGCACCCAACTGGAGCAACTTCTCCATAGTGTACTGGGCTACATTACCTGAACCTGAAACCAAAACGGTCTTGCCCTTGATGTCAATACCCTTGGTAGCGAGCATGTTGCAGAGGAAGTATACGTTACCGTAACCTGTAGCCTCAGGACGGATCAATGAACCACCGAACTCCTGACCCTTACCGGTCAAGACGCCCTGGAACTGGTGTGTCAACTTCTTGTACATTCCGAAGAGGTAACCTACCTCACGGCCACCTACACCGATGTCACCAGCTGGAACATCCTCGTCTGGACCCATGTGACGATAAAGCTCTGTCATGAAAGCCTGGCAGAAACGCATTACCTCGTTATTGCTCTTGCCACGTGGAGAGAAGTCGGAACCACCCTTAGCACCACCCATTGGGAGAGTTGTAAGAGAGTTCTTGAATGTCTGCTCGAAAGCCAAGAACTTCAAAATACCCAAGTTTACTGACTTGTGGTAGCGAAGACCTCCCTTGTAAGGGCCAATCGCGTTGTTGTGCTGTACGCGGTAACCCATGTTAGTCTGTACGTTGCCCTTATCATCTACCCAAGATACGCGGAACTGGATGATGCGGTCTGGAATGCAGAGACGCTCGATGAGGTTTGCCTTCTCAAACTCTGGGTGCTTGTTGTACTCTTCCTCGATAGTACCGAGAACCTGACTAACTGCCTGAATGTACTCAGGCTCATTTGGGAATCTTCTTTGGAGATTCGCGATGACTTCTGATGCTTTCATAATCTTTAATCTTTTATTGTGTTTAAATTCTTATTTTTTATTTCTGATTGCAAAGATACATGTTTTTCTCGAAAACACCAACAAAAAGAAAGAAAAAATACAGAAAAAGTATGAAAAAGTTATTTTTTAACATTCTTAACCTCGATTTGTAGCGCTTTTGTGTACGAACACCTTATTATATAAGAGACGTTTTTAGGGGTTTAAGCCTTTATCTCCGTTTAGGGAATCTTGCATTCTGACGACTTCTGTTTATCTATCCTGCGCCATAGGGCATAAATGAGCAGGATGATAGCGTAGAGACCGATTACCTGAGGCAGACTGATTCTTACGTTTTCGATGCTTGCTCCAGACAGCATGCTGATCAGTTTTATGGCTGTATTCAAAAACTGGGTGATGCTGGTCAGGGCGCCTGATGTAAGGCTGATGAGTGGAGCGACAACCGGTGCTATGGGCGCCCATAACGTGAGTGGGGAGAACAGGATTAATGCTGCTCCAAGATATAGGATGAGGGTTGCTGCGGGAATGGCGATGTAATTGGTGAGAAGTGAATAGCACGATATTCTGCCGAAGGTGTAGACGATGACCGGAAGGGTTCCTATCTGGGCTGCCAGTGAAACGCAAAGGAGTCCCCATGCCCAACGGATGAAACGGCTGCGGATGGGGAGGAGGGTGTAAAGGGGTGTGAAGAACAGTAGGATGGAGGCTACTGCCAGGAACGAAAGCTGGAAACTCAACTCGAATAGATAGAGCGGACTGATGAAGAGCATAAATATATAAGCTGAGACTAATGTGTTGAGCGGCAGACTGGTACGATGGAAAGCTAAACTTAAGCTGTAGGCTGAAAGCATGATGGCTGCACGGACTGCACTTGCCGGCAATCCTATGAGAAAAACGTAGGTCCAGATGGAGATGAGGGACAGGATGATGGTGTAAACTGAGTACTTTCTGCCGCCTAGCAGAAAGATGAAAAGCTGGAAGATAATGCCTATATGAAGTCCGCTTACTGCTAAGATGTGACTGGCTCCGGAAATGGAGTAACTGTTTCGGGTGTTCGAGTCGAGTGCGCTCTTGTCGCCCAGCGCCATGGCTGCGATGACTGCATAGTCTTGCTGTTTTACGTGAAGGGAAACCAGTTTGCTTTCAATATTGCTTTTATAGCGTTCGGTAGTGATTTTTGCCCGTGTGAGGTAAGACAGTTCCTGCCAGTTTTTCAGTTGTGTAGAGGATTGGGAATCAGCTATTTGCTTACAGGTAAGAAAAGCCCCAAGGCTCAGGATGCATAAATGAATCATCACGCATTGGGAGTAGATGAGAAACTGGTGGCTCCTGCTGAAGTAAGCTTTTTGGCTTAAGAACTCAGTAAGGAAAAAGATGATGCTGCCAAGGGCGCATGAAATGATGGAGATGATGAGCCAGAAGCGCATATTGAAATCATCATAGCCCCATTTGGCTATGATGATTCCGATCGTCAGTGTGAGGCTGATGGTCATGAGCGGGGTGAGGGGTAGCTCTTTCATCGTTCCTCTTTCCTTGTTTAAAAAGATGATTGTTTACCTATTTCTTGAATCCGAAGATGCGCTTGATGAATTTCTTCACAGCGTTTTCTTTTTTCTGTGGATTTACGATAGGGGTGTGCTTGCGTGCCGCCGGCTTGTCGCCCTTTTTCTGGGCTACGCCTCTGCCACGGCCGTTGCTGCCTGGGCGAACATTGTTCTCGGTGCCTGGGCGCTGCTGGTTGCTGTTATTGCGGCGCTTCTGGCTGTTGCTGTTCTTTGGCTGCTCGCCTGGCTGGGCTGGCTTTCTGTTCTGCTGCTTTGCGTTCTGCTGCCTGTTACCCTGCTGTGGCTGCTGCTTTGCGTTCTGCTGCCTGTTACCTTGCTGAGGCTGCTGCTCGTTGCTGCGTGGTGCTTTTTCCTGACGCTCGTTTGGCTTGTTCGGCTTGCGCTTGTGAGAAGTCTGGTCGCGGTCTTTCTGTCGGCGGTTCTTGGCGCTGTTCTTTCCGGCCTCGCCGTTTCCGCCGTTACCGCGTCTGTTGTTTCTTCCGTTTGCGCCTTTCTTCTTCGGCTTGTTGAGTTTGATGTATTCAGGACCTTCGCCGCATCCCTCAGGGAGAGGCATTTTGTCTACCACCTTCTCCAGGAACTTCTCTATCTGCTGGAACCAGTACTGGTCTTCTTCGCTCACGAAGGTGATGGCTCTACCATCGCGGTTGGCACGGGCTGTACGGCCGATGCGGTGAACGTAATCTTCTGTATCGTGAGGAACATCGTAATTGATGACCATCTCAATATCATCGATGTCGATTCCGCGCGCCACAATATCGGTAGCTACGAGAACATCATACTGTCCGCTCTTGAACTTGAACATCACATCATCGCGTTCAGCCTGTTCCAGATCGCTGTGCATGGCTCCGCAGTTTACTCCAATCTTCTGGAGGGAAGCTGCGAGTTGCTTCACCTTGAATTTGCTGCCGCTGAAGACGATGACACGCTTCAGGTCGCCTGCCTTGAAGATGTCCTTGAGGATGGTCATCTTCTGGGTTTCGTAGCATACGTATGCTTCCTGCTTGATTTTCTCAGCTGGCTTGCTGACGGCAAGTTTGATTTCTACCGGATTCTTGAGCAGGGTCTTAGCCAGTTCTTCTATCTTCTCAGGCATGGTTGCCGAGAACATGATGGTCTGGCAGGTCTTTGGCAGTTTTGACGCGATGGTCTTGATGTCGTCAGAGAAACCCATGTCGAGCATGCGGTCGGCCTCGTCGAGGATGAAGAAGCTTACCTTGCTGAGGTCTACATTGCCCAGAGAGATATGGGAGATGAGACGGCCCGGGGTGGCGATGACTACATCGGCGCCCATGCGGAGGCTGCGCAACTCCTGATCGTAACGGTTGCCGTCGTTGCCGCCGTATACGGCTACGCTGCTCACGCCCTGCAGGTAATAGCCGAAGCCTTGCATCGCCTGGTCTATCTGCTGGGCGAGCTCGCGGGTTGGTGACATGATGACGCAGTTGATGGCGTCTTTAGGATAACCGCCGTCATCGAGCTTGCTCAATACTGGCAGCAGATAGGCTGCGGTTTTGCCGGTTCCGGTCTGGGCTACACCCAAGACATCGTGACCTTCTAATATCTCTGGAATGCACTTTTCCTGTACTGGAGTGCATGTGTCGAAGCGCATGTCATATAATGCGTCGAGCACATTGTCGTTTAAATCTAATTCGTCGAAATACATTTTTTTTTAATGTTGAATGTTGAATGTTGACTTTTTCCCTCAAAATCCAATTTTTTAATGTTGACTTTTTCCCTCAAAATCCAATTACCGGGTTATGATAACCGGTTCTGATTTTACCTCGGTGCCTTGCGGTAGCAGAAGTAGGCTACGATGGCGAAGAGGAAGTTTGGAAGCCACGCTGCCAGAACAGGCGGGAAGTTGGCCTGGATGGCGAAGGTGGCAGAAACCGTCTGCAGCATGATGTAGCCGAAACTCAGCGCAAGTCCTACGCCCAATGCTGCTCCCATGCCGCCCTTGCGCTTGCGGGCTGAGAGGGAGACGCCGATGATGGTGAGGATGAATGAGGCGAAGGAAGAGGCGATGCGCTTGTGGTATTCTACCTCGTACTGCACTACGTTGCCCGAACCGCGGTTGATCTGCTTGGAGATGTAATCGCGGAGCTCAGGACTGGTGAAGGTTTCCTGCTGACCCTTGGAATAGACCAGGTCGGTAGGTTCCATCATGATGGTGGTGTCCTTCTGGGCTCCGCTCGTAATATGCTCCTTCATGCCCTGGAGCTTGCGGATTTTCCAGTTGCTCAGTTGCCAGTGATACTTGCTGTCGGAAATGGTGTCGTACTGGATTTCCATCGCTGTAAGGTGGCTTACGAGTTTCTTGTCCTGAAACTTGTCGAGACAGAATCCGTAGCCGCGTTTCATGCTGTTGTCGTAATGCTGCATATAGGCAATCACTCCCTTGTCTACCTGCAGCTGTACATTCTCGGCACTGGTATTCTTCTTCTTGTTCTTGTACATCGTCTCGAAGTTCTGCCTGATAACGGTTCCGTGGGGAATGACGTAGGCTGAGAGCCCGAAGGAGAGGGCTGAGAGCAGCACGCAGGTAATCATGTATGGGCGAAGGAGACGCTTGAAGGATACTCCCGACGCCAGGATAGCGATGATTTCGGAATTGCTTGCCAGCTTGGTGGTGAAGAGAATGACCGCCACGAACACGAACAGCGCACTGAAGAGGTTGGCAAAATAGGGCACGAAGTTGGCGTAGTAATCGAAGATGATTGCGCGCGCCGGTGCATGGTGCTCTGTGAATTTTGACAGGTTCTCGTTGAAGTCGAAGACGATGGCAATGGAGATGATCAGGGCGATGGAGAAGAAATAGTAGCCCAGAAACTTCTTGATAATGTACCAGTCGAGCTTCTTGATGTACCTGAACGGGTTGAGAAACCTAAATATGCGCAGGAACCGGAGCTTGTGAGCCAGCCAGCGCACAGCCCTGATGAGCCACCCGAACTTGCGGGAAGCCCATCGGCGGGTGCGGTAGAGCCGGCGGTGTTTTCTTATTTTCTTAAAATCTTTCATGATGCTTGCTTACTTAAATTCTTCGGCCAAGCTGGTCGATGATGGAATTCTTCCATGCCACGAAATCGCCCTGCTCGATATGATGGCGGGCATCGGTCACGAGGCGCAGATAGAAAGAGAGGTTGTGGATGCTGGCTATCTGCATCGCCAGCAGCTCCTGGGCCTTGAAGAGGTGGTGGAGGTAGGCCTTCGTGGTTACGAGGTCGATGTCGCAGCCGTCTGGATCTACCGGACTGAAATCTTTCTCCCACTTCTTGTTGCGCATGTTCATCGTGCCCTGATAGGTGAAGAGCATGGCGTTGCGGCCGTTGCGGGTCGGCATTACACAGTCGAACATGTCTACGCCGCGCTCGATGGCTTCGAGGATGTTCTGCGGGGTTCCTACGCCCATCAGATATCTCGGCTTGTCTTTCGGCAGGATTTCGTTCACTACTTCTATCATCTCATACATCACCTCGGTAGGCTCTCCTACGGCAAGTCCGCCGATGGCATTTCCGTCGGCTCCCTTGTCGGCAATGTATTTGGCTGCTTCGCGGCGCAGGTCCGGGAAGGTGCAGCCCTGAACGATAGGGAAGAGACTCTGCTGATAGCCGTAGAGGGGCTCGGTTTCATTGAACCGCTTGATGCAGCGGTCTAGCCAGCGCTGGGTGAGCATGAGGCTGTTCTTGGCGTACTGGTAATCGCTCTTTCCCGGTGGGCATTCATCGAAGGCCATCATGATGTCGGCTCCGATGATGCGCTCGGTGTCCATCACATTTTCCGGTGTGAAGAAGTGCTTGCTGCCGTCGATGTGGGAGCGGAACTCGCAGCCTTCTTCCTTGAGCTTGCGGATGCCGGTGAGCGAGAAGACCTGGAAACCGCCGCTGTCGGTGAGGATAGGACGGTCCCAGCCGTTGAACTTGTGCAAGCCGCCTGCTGCCCTGATGACGTCAAGACCTGGGCGGAGGTAGAGGTGATAGGTATTTCCGAGGATGATCTGTGCCATGACCTGCTTCTTGAGTTCCTCGAAGTGGACGCCCTTCACGCTTCCTACGGTTCCTACGGGCATGAAGATTGGGGTCTTGATCTGTCCGTGGTCGGTGGTGATGATGCCTGTACGCGCATCGCTCGCTTTATCTGTTACTTGTAATTCAAATTTCATTTCTTTTCTTTTTTATCATTTTCCTCAATGCTGAAGTCTGTAGGATTTTTCACCTTCTCGTCGGTCAGCGCGAACTGCCAGACGTCAGCCACATTCTCTACATAGTGGAAGTCTACGCCCTTGAGATATTTCTCCGGTATTTCCTCTACGTTCTTCTGGTTCTCCCTGCACATCACGATGTGCTTGATTCCTGCCCGCTTGGCTGCCAGAATCTTCTCCTTGATTCCGCCTACCGGGAGCACTTTGCCGCGGAGGGTTATCTCGCCGGTCATGGCTGTGTTGGCACGCACCTTGCGCTGGGTGATAGCTGAGGCGATGCTGGTGGCGATGGTGATTCCGGCAGAAGGACCGTCTTTTGGGGTGGCTCCCTCAGGCACGTGGATGTGGATGTTCCACTGCTCGAAGATGCGGTAGTCTACCTGCAGCAGGTCGATGTGCGACTTGACGTATTCCAGTGCGATAATGGCTGATTCCTTCATCACGTCGCCCAGATTTCCGGTCAGGGTGAGCTTGCCTGCCTTGCCCTTGCTGAGCGAGGTTTCGATGTAGAGGATTTCGCCGCCCACTGAGGTCCAGGCAAGTCCGGTTACCACTCCTGCATAGTCGTTGCCCTGGTAGATGTCGCGGTTGAACGGCGGATTGCCCAGCAGGTCTTTTACTTCGGCAGGGGTGATAGTGTAGTTCTTCAGCTCCTGGTTGCAGGCAAGTTTGTAAGCCATCTTGCGCAGACTCTTGTCAATCTGCTTCTTCAGCTGTCTTACGCCGCTCTCCCGGGTGTAGTGCTCAATGATGAACTCGAGGGCATTCTTGTTGAAGCTTACCTTCGGCGAAACCTTGTCGAGTCCGGTGCTTTCCAGCTCTTCCGGTACGAGATGGCGCTTGGCAATCTCTGTCTTCTCTTCGGTGATGTAGCCGCCTACTTCTATCAGCTCCATACGGTCGAGGAGCGGACGCGGAATGACGCTCAGGTCATTGGCTGTGGCGATGAAGAGCACCTTGGAGAGGTCGTAATCCATATCGAGATAGTTGTCGTGGAAGGCATTGTTCTGTTCCGGGTCCAGCACTTCGAGCAGGGCTGATGCTGGGTCGCCGTTGAAATTGCTCTGCGCCACCTTGTCAATCTCGTCGAGGATGAAGACCGGATTGCTGCTGCCTGCCTTCAGCATGTTCTTGATGATGCGGCCCGGCATGGCTCCCACATAGGTGCGGCGGTGACCGCGGATTTCGGCTTCATCGTGCAGACCGCCCAGCGACATGCGTACATACTTGCGCTTCATGGCTGCTGCGATGCTCTTGCCCAGACTGGTCTTTCCTACGCCCGGAGGACCGTAGAGGCAGAGGATAGGACTCTTGCCGCCGCCGTTCAGTGCTCTTACGGCGAGGAATTCCAGAATGCGCTCCTTTACTTTCTCCATGCCGTAGTGGTCGTGGTTCAGAATGCGCTTGGCACGGGTCAGACTGAGGTCGTCCTGGGTGTAGGAGTTCCAAGGCAAATCTACCATGGTCTGCAGGAATCCTATCTGTATCGAATAGTCAGGACTCTGCGGGTTCAGGGTGTCGAGCTTGGCAATTTCTTTCTTGAAAATCTTGGCAGTTTCCTCGCTCCAGTTCTTCTGTTTCGCCTTCTCCAGAATCTCCTTCTTCTCCGGACTAGCGTTGCCTTCTCCCAGTTCTTCCTTGATGTTCTTGATCTGCTGCTTGAGGAAGTATTCCTTCTGCTGTTCATCGAGGTCGTAGTGGGTTTTGTTCTCAATCTCAGTCTGGATGCGTAGCAGATGGCGCACCTTGTTCAGGGATCTGATGGCAATCATGATGCGCTCGCTGAGATTTTCCTCTTTCAGCATCTTGATTTTATCCTCGATGCTGAAAGGGAGGAGGGAGCACATGAAGTTGCACTGCATGTGAATGCTCGAGAGTTCGTTGATGGCCTGGATAGCATCATCTGAATAGTTGGCGCTCGATTTGATATAGTCTGTCGCTTCGTAATGGAAGTTCTCGTAGAGCATTCTGAAGAGTTCATCGTTGTTCTCGTCAGGCCATTTCTCCGGAAGACTTTTTACGTCAATTACTGTGTAAGGCTCTTTTTGAACGAGATGTTTCATCTGACATCTGCCCAGACCCTGGATGATGATGCTCATCTGCTCTGTGCCAGGCATCTTGATCACCTTGATGAGTTTGGCGAAGACACCTACAGGGTAGAGGTCTTCTTCGTAGGGTGATTCTGTATCTTTGTTCTTCTGGCAGAATACGCAGAATATGGTGTCTGGTTTCTTTTCCAGCATCCGGACGAGATTCAGACTTTCCTTTCTGCCCACAACGATAGGGGTCATGTTGGTAGGGAAAACTACAATATCTCGCATGCAGAGGGTAGGGTACAAGCCTTCTTCCTGGTCTTCGATCAGGGTTTTCGGGTCGCCCTCGTAGTCTGCAATCATTTGTATTCGGGTACTTGTTCTTCTATTATCCATTTTGTTATGATTTCTATTTTCCGTGCAAAGGTACTCATTTTTTATGAAATATCGTGGAAGATGATAGATTATTTAATAATAAAATTGCTTTTTCTATATATTAGTACCCGTTTTTATAGATGTAAGTAGCTGCTTTTTGCAGGTAGAAGCGTCAATTTCTGCTGTTTGCGATAAAATAAATCGGCGGCGCATTCGTTTTCTTCTGTAAAGAGACAGAAGAATTTATGGGTAATTTTCGATTTAAACAGTTTGAGATAGAGCAAGACCGTTGTGCCATGAAAGTGGGAACTGACGGCGTTTTGCTGGGTGCATGGGCGCAAGGTGGCAGGCGGATTCTGGACATTGGTTCCGGAACGGGACTGATTTCGCTCATGATGGCGCAGCGTTTTCCTGAAGCTGAGGTAGTGGGGATTGATATGGATGCTGATGCCTGCGGACAGGCGAGGGAGAATGTGATGGCAAGTCCGTTTCGCGACAGGGTGGAAATAGAATGCTGCAGACTGCAGGATTTCGGGGGTGCCGGTGTTTCGAAAACTGCTGAGGCTTTGGAAACTGCTGAAGGTTTGAAGGCTGCCGGTGTTTTTGATGCGATAGTGAGCAATCCTCCGTTCTTTGTAGATAGCTTGAAAAATCCGGACAGTAAGAGGACGATGGCGAGACATACGGACAGTCTTCCGTTTCGCAATTTGTTTGCGGGTGTAAAACGGTTACTTTCTGATGGCGGTATTTTCTCTGCAATTGTTCCCGTAGAAGTAGTGGAGCAGTTTGTTGCAGAGTCTTGTATATTAGGTTTTTATCTTATACGGAAGTGTGGTGTAAAGACGGTAGAGCGCAAGCAGCCAAAGCGCTTTATGCTGAGTTTTGCCAAGCATCGCATTTCGCCTTATGAAGAGCATGTTGAAACGATGATGGATTCGCAGGGAAACCGCTCGGAATGGTATAGGAAAATAACGGAAGAATTCTACCTTTTCTAGGAGTGTTGAATGTTGAGTGTTGAATGTTGAATGAACACTCCCTCTAAATTCAACACTCAACACTCCCTCTAAATTCAACACTCAACATTCCCTTAAAGGTTCAGCTTCTTCTGTACCAGTTTGCTGATAGCTTCTACTCTTTTGCTCTGGCGCTGGATGTCTTTATGAATATCATCGCGCACGGCATTGATGTCGTTGAAGAAATCGGCAAAGGCAGACTGAATCATGTTCGGCTTGCGGTCGTTCTTGTTGGCAAATGGGTTCACCACCATCTTGATTCCCTTTTCTTCCAGGTGAACATCAATCTCTGCACCCGTCATCACAGGGTCGCCATCATAATGGATTAAGCCTGGCTGACTGCGGGTGATATGGAGCTTCTTGCAGCGGAACGACTTGATCTTCGAGTTCTTGTCCAACGTCTTGTTGAACATGTCGAAACTTACCTGAGGCGCCTCGATTACATCGAATGGTTCCATGATGACGACATCCATCAAACCGTCGCTCATGGATGCTTGAGGGGCAATATAGGCATTGTTGCCATACTGAGATGCGTTGGCACAGGAAATGAGGAACGCCTTATACTGCTTGGTGCCCGTCTCGTCCTCCAGCGTGTAAGTCTCAGGCTTATACTTCAATCCCTCGCGCAGGATATTTTCAGCATAAGTGATAGGACCGCGCTTGCCGCTCTCGGCAAACTTCATGCTGACGAAAGCGTCAAAGCCCATGCCGCAGGTACAGAAGAACGGGTGGTCGTTGATGACACCATAATCCAAATCTCTAATCTGGCATTGGTTGATGACCTCTATGCATTTCTTCAGGTTCATCGGGAGCAGCAGATGTCTTGCCAGTCCGTTGCCCGAACCGCAAGGCAGAATGCCGAGGGCAGTATCGGAGTGAACCAGTGAGCGGGCCACCTCGTTGACGGTTCCGTCACCACCAACTGCCACAACTACATCTACATGGTTGTTCTTCGCTACGGTAGCAATTTCCGAAGCGTGCCCAGCTCTTTCAGTCATTCTTATCTCGTACTCAAAAAGCTCTTTGTCCAAAACAGAATCTATCAGACTGGGAACTGCTGCCTTGCTGGCTGTTCCTGAAATCGGATTCATGATGAAAAGTATCTTTTTCTTCATTATATAGTCAAGAGTTTGTAAAATTTAGGCTGCAAAAGTAATAAAAATACCCAAAATAACAAGAAATATCGATTAAAAAAACTATAAAAGTAAACTTTCTTATAAAAAAAGCCGTTTATTGAGTTCTTTTTTGTATCTTTGCACCCTGAAACTTAGAAAAGTATAAAAAAGAAATAAAGTACACCTATTAATAATGGGACAATTACAAGAAAGATACAAGAATTATCGTGAACCTCAGAAGTATATGGCTGCCGGTGTGTATCCATATTTCCGCGAGATCACAAGTAAGCAGATGACAGAGGTAACCGACATCGATGGTCATAAAATCCTGATGTTCGGTTCTAATGCTTATCAGGGTTTGACTAACGACCAGCGTGTTATTGATGCAGCAAAGGCTGCGCTCGACAAGTATGGTTCTGGTTGTGCAGGAAGCCGTTTCCTCAATGGTACGCTCGATTTGCACGTGCAGCTCGAAAAGGAGCTTGCTGAGTTTATTGGCAAGGATGAAACTTTGTGTTTCTCTACAGGATTCTCTGTAAACCAGGGTGTCTTGGCTTGCGTAGTAGGTCGTAACGACTATATTATCTGCGATGACCGCGACCATGCAAGTATCGTAGATGGCCGCCGCCTCTCATTCGCTACCCAGCTCCACTACAAGCACAACGATATGGAAGATTTGGAGCGCGTGCTCTCTAAGCTCCCTGAGGAGGCTATCAAGCTCATCGTTGTTGACGGTGTGTTCTCTATGGAGGGCGACCTGGCTAACTTGCCTGAAATCGTTAAGCTCAAGCATAAGTACAACTGCTCTATCATGGTAGACGAGGCTCATGGTCTTGGCGTATTCGGCAAGCAGGGTCGTGGTGTATGCGACCACTTCGGTCTGACCGACGAGGTAGACCTCATCATGGGTACATTCTCTAAGAGTCTGGCTTCTATCGGTGGTTTCATCGCATCAGACAAGGATACGATCAACTTCCTCCGTCACAACTGCCGTACTTACATCTTCAGCGCCTCTAACACTCCAGCTGCCACAGCAGCAGCTCTCGAGGCTCTCCACATCATTCAGAATGAGCCAGAGCGTTTCGAGAATCTCTGGGATGTAACTAACTATGCCTTGAAGCGTTTCCGCGAGGAAGGTTTCGAGATTGGCGAGACAGAGAGTCCTATCATTCCTCTCTACGTACGCGATGCTGAGAAGACATTCGTTGTTACCAAGATGGCTTACGATGCAGGTGTGTTCATCAACCCTGTTATTCCTCCAGCTTGTGCTCCTCAGGATACATTGGTACGTTTCGCACTCATGGCTACTCATACAAGAAAGCAGGTTGAGCAGGCTGTCCAGATCTTGAAGAAGATTTTCGTAGAAGAGGGAATCATCAAGTAAAATCAGATTTGCCGGTTTTCTCGGTTTGACAGATTCGGGCAGTCGGTTTCTGATTTAAAAGTTTAGCAAGTATGGTTGCGGTTCTTTGCCGCTACTATATATATAATAAGGTATAAGGGCAATTCCGGATAGGGGTTGCCCTTATTTTGTGCCCGGTTTTCAAGGATTTTGCATCTAAATGCATATTTTTTTGAAAAAAGTTAGGGAAAAATTTGGTGGAATCGAAAAAATGTAGTACCTTTGCACTCGCAATTCAGAAATGATGCTTAAAGCAATGCTTAAGAGGTATCGTAGAGATGAGTAAGCGGGGTGTAGCGCAGCCCGGTAGCGCTCCTGTTTTGGGAACAGGTGGTCGCAGGTTCGAATCCTGTCGCCCCGACACAAGAAAGCTAAGAAGAGTCAAATCTTCTTAGCTTTTTTGCTATATAAAACTCCCGCTCTGGATGGGCTGGAGGGGGATAACGGAACTGAGTAATTATTATATACGTTTTAATTTTATAGAATCATGATTATAACGATAGCGCGCCAGTGTGGATGTGGCGCTATTCGCGTGGGCAAGCTGCTCGCCGAAAAGTATGGTATTCCTTTTTATACCCGTAAAAATATGATGGAAATGGCTGAACAGAGAGGAGTGCTTGACGAGATGGAGGCTTTCTTCGATGAGCGGCCGGTAGATGAACTGCTCTTCTCGATGTCGTCGCTTGGCGAAACGCGGAGGGCGCTGACAGAAAAACCGCTCCGTACACTTGCCGATATGATAGGCGATGAAGACTGTATCATCATCGGCCGTTGCGGAAACTATATCTTCCGCGAGCGCAAGGACTTGATTTCTGTTTTCCTGAGCGGCAATCTGGAGGCTCGCATCAAGGATATTCAGGAGGAGAAGGGCTTTTCGTATGAGGAAGCTGAGGAGTTTGTGGAGCACACTGAGGATTGCAGAGTGGCTTATCATAAGTATTATACAGGCCTTACCTGGGGAAATGCCGATGATTATGACATCTGCCTGGATACTGTGCGCCTGGGTGTAGAAGAGACGGCAAGCCTCATTGAGCAGTATGTTAGCTTGATTTAGATTCAAAGGTTCAAAGTTTCAAGGTTTAAAGTAATTCAACATGAAGTTTTTAATTCAATTTTTGATAATCATAGCGTTCTCCTTTGCTGGGGAATTGCTCCATTTTTTGCTGCCATTGCCTATTCCGGCAAGCATCTATGGCATTATCCTGCTCTTCCTTGCGCTGGAAACAAAACTGATCAAGGCGAAGCATATCCGCGAAACCAGCAGTTTCCTCATTGCCATCATGCCCGTGATGTTTATTCCGGCTGCCGTAGGACTGATTGATTCTTATCAGGATATCGGTAATGCATGGTTCCAGTATATCGTAGTTACGGTGGTCAGCACCTTCGTCGTGATGGGTGCTTCGGGCTGGATTACGCAGTTGGTAATCAGAAAAGGAAAGGAGGCAAAGAAATGAACCAGTTGTTCCAGGATTCTGTCTTCTTCGGCGTTCTCATCAGTCTGGCTGCCTACGGCATAGGCATGCTGCTGAAGCTGAAGACGGGATGGTCGCTGATGAACCCGCTGCTCATCTCCATCATCCTTGTCATCATCACACTCCTGCTGACGGGCGTAGATTACAAGACCTATTCGGCTGGCGCCAACAGCATCAGCTATCTGCTCACACCAGCCACCATCTGTCTGGCTGTGCCGCTTTATCAGCAGGTTGAGCTTCTGAAGAAGAATTATCGGGCTGTGTTGATCGGCATCGTTTCGGGTGTGCTGGCGAGTCTCTGCTCCGTGCTCATTCTCGCCCTCATCTTCCATTTCGACCATGCGTCCTACGTTACCTTCCTGCCTAAGAGCATCACTACCGCCATCGGTATCGGCGTTTCTGAGGAGTTGGGCGGTCATGTTTCGGTTTCGGTGGTTGTCATCATCGTAACGGGTGTGCTGGGCAACATCTTTGCTGAGAAGTTCCTGAAGCTTCTCTCCATCAAAGAGCCTATTGCCAAAGGTATTGCCATCGGCTGTTCTGCCCATGCGCTGGGTACGGCAAAGGCGATGGAAATGGGTACCATAGAGGGAGCCATGAGCAGCTTGAGCATCGTGGTTTGCGGTGTGATGACGGTTGTAGGCTCATCCATCTTTGCTCTGTTTATGTAGAGGCAGATACAATAATATTTCCCTTTTTCCGTTTTTATAGATATGAAACGGAAAAAGGGATTTTTGTATATAATGGGTGTAGGGATAGCGATGAGCGCCCTGCTTGCCAGTTGTGCCGACGATGAGAGTTTCTCAACGTCGAGGGGAGATGTGCTCTCGTTTTCAGTAGATACGCTGAAGATGGACACCACCTTCTCGAATGTGCCTACGCCTACCCGAAGCTTCTGGGTTTACAACCGTACGGGCAAGGCTCTGCGCTGCCAGTCGGTGCGTCTGGAAAATGGTAACCAGAAGGGCTACCGGGTGAATGTTGACGGCTCTTATCTGGGCAGCGAAGCGGGATTCCAGACGCAGAATGTGGAGATCAGGAAGGGTGACAGCATACGTGTGTTCGTAGAGCTGACTTCGGCGATGCAGAACAGTGAAGAGCCGCAGCTGGTGAGCGACAACCTGGTGTTTGCGCTGGAAAGTGGCGTGGAGCAGAAGGTGAATCTGAGGGCGTTTTCATGGGATGCGATGAAACTCAATTCGCTCGAGGTGAAGGAAGACAAGCTTCTGGAGAGCACGCTGCCGGTAGTGGTTTATGGCGGCATCAGGGTTGATTCGGCTGCTACGCTGACCATTGCTCCGGGCACCCAACTCTATTTCCACGAGAATGCGGGCTTGCAGGTGTTCGGGTCGCTGAAGATTGATGGTGAAAAGGACAGGGAAGTGGTGATGCGGGGCGACCGCTTGGACCACATGTTCGATTATCTGCCTTATGACCGCACACCGGGACAATGGCAGGGAATCAGACTGATGTCTTCGGCTCATGACTGTAGGATTTCATTTGCTGATATTCATAGTGCCTACGATGCTGTGATGATAGAAGCGGGCGATGCTACGAAGCAGAAACTGCTCATCGAGAATGCTACGATTCATAACAGTCAGGGCTACGGTGTGAGGATTGATTCTGCCAAGGTGCAGATTTATAACTCGCAGATAACCAACAGTCTGAAGCATCCGCTCTATGTTGAGGGTGGAGATGTTGAGGTAAACGGCTGCACCATAGCCCAGTTCTATCCGTTTGACGGGCGCCGCGAGTCTGCCATCGGTTTTGCCTCTCCGCTGCCTCGTTTCGAGGTGAGAAATTCGCTCGTAACGGGTTATCATGATGATGAGGTAGTCTGGGAGGCTCCGAAAGAGGAGGATGCCTTCAATTTCCTCTTCGACCATTGTGTGTTGCGCACGGAGAAGCTGGAGACGGACGACAGTCTGAAGTTCACCCATGTGGTTTATGAGGACATCAAGGATACGATGGTGTTTGCCGAGAAGCATTTCCGCCTTTTCGACACCGACAATCTGAAGTATGATTTCCATCTGCGCAAGGAGTCGGCAGCAATAGGTAAGGCAGATGCCGAAACCCTGCCTGCAACCGACCGTGATGGTTTGCCGAGAAAGAAAGAGCAGCCTGCCGCAGGATGCTTTGAATATAGGGAGGAATAATGAGTATAAGGAGGAATAAGAAGAAAGCCCTACAGGAAAAGTCTGCATGATACAAACTTCCTGTAGGGCTTTTTCTTATATCCTGAGCCCTTTTTAAAGTGGGCTCTGTAATCTTATTCCTTCATGTTCGAATCTACGAAGCAGAAGGGGAGAAGGTCTTTGATGCTGTCGAAGCAGTAGGTTCCGTTCTCGCCATAGAGCAGGATGCGTATGGGGCGCTGGTAGCGGTCTTCCATCTCCAGTATCACCTGGCGGCAGGCTCCGCATGGCGAGATAGGCGACTTGAGGAAGCCGTTGCCGTTTCTCGCTGCTATGGCGAGTGCCAGGATAGGCTGGTCGGGATAGTTGCTCTGGGCACCGAAGATGGCGCTGCGCTCGGCACAGAGTCCTGACGGGAAGGCGGCGTTCTCCTGGTTGGCTCCAATCACTATTCTGCCGTCGCCCAGCAGCAGGGCTGCTCCCACATAGAAGTGGCTGTAGTTAGCATACGCATTGCTGGTGGCAGCCTTCGCCCTGTTTACGAGCTCCTGCTCCTGCTGGCTCAACTCTGAGAGCTGAGCCACCATGTATCTGATGTTTAGGTTTTGCTCTTTCATAGATATAATGTTTTTATGATTTCTTTATTTCGTGTAGAAGTCGATGATGTCCTGCAGCGCCTTCTTGCATACCGGGCAGAATTCCGGCGTTTCGTTGATGCGCATACGGCAGTCCTGCACACCGCGGTAAACGCCCTTCAAGCTGTATCCGGCACCTTCGAAGACACCCACCTTGCTCACCGCCTCCTTCTCTTTCTTTGAGAGCGGAGTAGGAATCTTGGTCTTCTTGTCTATCATGTTCTCCCATTTTCCGTGGAAATCGGCAAGGGTAGTGATGTTCTTCTCCCAAGGCTCTACATCGTGAGGATACATCGGTATCTGCTCCTGCTCGTAGGCGTATTCATCGGCAAGTCCGGCAAAGGAATGGCCAAACTCATGCACCACTACCGGCTTGAACCATTTCTGGTGGCAGGTGGTGAGATTGTATGAATTGAGGATGCCGCCACCGCCATACTTATCCGAGTTTACCAGCACGATGATGTGTTCGTAAGGGGTACCTGCCAGCCAGTTGTGCAGGTCTTTGAGATGCAGGGTGGTAAGGTAGCGGTCGCTGTAGAAGGTGTCGAAATGAGAGCTGAGGGCGGTCTCGTGCCAGATGCCCTGGGCTGGGATGCTAGGTCCGCTCTGCTTGGATGGCGATTTTACGGCTACGATGTTGAATCGGTCTCTCATGCTCTTGAAAGGTTCGTGGGCGAAGATGGCCTCTGTAGCCTCCTGCGCATCTTTCAGGAATACAGGCATTTCTGCATCGGTATAGCCTTCTGCCACGTATGCGATGTGGATGCATCGGGTGGTGTCGGCAGCCTGCTGCAGGGTGACGTATGGGGTAGGCTTGTTGCCTTTCTGATGAATCAGAATGTCTTTCGGTGCTACCTGGTGGGTGAGCGTGGTGGTTATCTCGCGGCGGTTGTTGCGCAGGTCGAGGGTGATGTCTACGGTATCTTTCGGCATCGGAACGAGGAATACGTTCTCGAAACTCTGCGTGTTCTTCTCTGCCTCTGGATAGGAGAGCCATTCCTGGAAGAGGGTGGAGAAGGAGTTGCGGTAGATGATTTTGCCTGAGCGGTGGTCGCGTACGGTTATCTGTCCGTTGCCCTCTACCGGGAGTTCGGCCAGTCGCTGCCGTTTGCCGTACCAGCGTGGCATTACGTTGAGTTCGTCTACGGCTATCATCTGCTGCTTCTGGTTGCCGGCAAAGGTATAGTCTACCCGCAGCGTCTTGTCTGTGAAATAGTCGTCAAAGTTTTGCGCCTTTATGGTGCCGGGCACCATCAGCATCGCCATGGTGGCGAGGGATAATATCATTCTCTTCATTGTATTTTCATTTAAAATTCACATTCACATTCACATTTCTCACCGAATCACCAAGTGACCGAATCACTAATCACTTATCTCACCCTCAGTCTTGTTCCTACGCTTACCGGGATGTTAGGGTCGAGATGGTTCATCTTGTAGAGTTTCTCCAGTCGGATGCCATACTTCTGCGAGATGGTGTACATGCTTTCGCCCGGTTGTATCACGTGAGGGCGCTTCTTATACTGCTTAGGTGCCTTGGAGCGTTTCTTCTTCAGATAGATGATGTCGCCCTTGTGCAGCACGGCGTGCTTGTCGCGCTCGTTGTAGCGAGCCAGTTTGCGCCAGCTGATGCCCACCTCCTTGCCTATGCTCTTGAAGGTATCGCCTTCGCGGGCATAGAGATAGTAATTCTTGTTGAAGATATGGATAGGGTGCAGCAATCCTTCGGCGTTTACAGGCTGGTCGGTACCGCTGTGGGTAGCCATGAAGCGGTCGTAGCGCTTGGCCTTGTCATACTCGTTGAGCTTGTAGAGCTCTATGATCTGTATCAGCTTGCTGGCATACTGCGGGTTGGTGGCGTAGCCGCAGGCTTTCAGTCCACGAGCCCATCCCTTGTAGTCGTGCTGCGGGAGTTCGAAGAGGCGTGCGTAGCGTGACTGGCGCGCCAGAAACTTGCTGTGGTCTTCGTAGCTGTCTCTTGCGTCCTGGTATACGCGGAAGCATTCGCCGCGGGCATCATCGTCGTGGTACTGGGTGGGTCCCGTCCAGTTGTGACATTTTATGCCGAAGTGGTTGTTGCCCTGGCGTACGAGGTCGCTCCTTCCTGCCGCACTCTCAAACAGTCCCTGGGCTAGGGTGATACTGGCTGGAATGCGGTAACGGAGCATCTGCTCGATGGCAAGATCCTTATACTGGTTGATATATGTCTGATAGGACTGGTTCCACTTCAGCTGTGCGCCCATCGGGAGGCAGCAGAGCAGAGCGAGCCCTAAAATGTTTGCTTTTAGATGATTCATTCTGCAAAAATATAAAAAAAAAACGGATAAATCGCGGTTTATTACAAAATTTTTAATATCTTTGCACAAAATATGACATACAAATGCAGGAGCTATCTGTCTTTTCTGAGAGAAACTGACTTGTTTTGTAGAAATAAAGATTTTAATAATGAAAACTCGTACAAAAGTAATTATAGCTATCGGCTCTAACAGAAATCAGGAGGAGAATGTGTTGAGGGCACATGAACATCTGAGATGTATGTTCAAGAACAGCCTCTTCGGTCCGCGCATGTGGACTGAGCCTATCGGACTGGAGAATTCAGACAAGTTTCTGAATCAGGTGATGTCGGGGGAGACCATCTGCTCTAAGAAGTCTGTGCTTGCCGCACTGCGGAGTGTGGAGCAGAGATGCGGACGCAGAATCCGTGGTCCTTATCGTAAGGTAGATGTTCCGCTGGATCTCGACCTTCTGCTCTATGGCGATGAGAAATTGCACGAGAGCGAGTGGGAGCGTGATTATATCAAGAGTTCTATCAGCTACCTCGAAGAGAAGGATGCTAAGAGAGAATGATTTTGGCATGGAAAAAGAAACGGGAAACCCGAATCTGGTATGTAGATTTACAATACCGGATTCGGGTTTTCTGTTGTAAGATTGAGTTCTATCACTCTTCCTTCTTTCAGCGACTTCTGCACGTTGATGATGCGCTGGTTGCTGCTGCCCCTGAAGAAGAGGTCTTCATCGCGCAATGCCTGTACGAAGGGGCCGTCTACCAATACATCGATTTGGCGGAGGAGTTCCAGCTGCTCGGGATTCTTCACGAGGTTTTCGAAGAGATAGCCCGTAAAGCACCAGATGCTCTTGCTGCTCTGCTCCCTGATGGCGCGCGCCAGCTCGGCAAAGCCCTTTGCCTGAAACATAGGGTCGCCGCCCGAGAAGGTGACATTGGCGAAGGGGTCGCTCATGATTTCCTTCATCAGCTCATCGGTAGAGGTCATCGTGCCGTGGCTGATGTCCCACGACTGCGGATTATGGCAGCCCGGACAATGGTTGGGGCATCCCGCACAGTAAATGGATGTGCGGAAGCCCGGACCGTCTACCATCGTATCATGTACGATGCTTAATACGCTAATCATTAATCATTAATCACTAATAATTAATCACTAATCACTACTTTGCCCCTCCGATATGGGTTACGCGGTCGTGGAGCTCGGCAAGCTTGCCGCTGTTCCAGCGGTCTGTAGTACCTACCAGATAACCGGTGATGCGCTGCAGCTTGTCGATGTGGTGGCTGCCGCACTTAGGACAAACATCGAGGTGGGCGTCAGCATTCTCGTAGCCGCAGTCGAGACAGCGGTTGCGGTTGTGGTTTACTGAGCCGTAACCCATGTTGTACTTATCCATCATGTCTACCACGCTCTCTATTACTGAAGGGTTGTGGGTAGCATCGCCGTCAATCTCTACATAGAAGATGTGACCGCCGCGGGTCAGGTCGTGGTATGGAGCCTCGATCTGAGCCTTCTTCAGGGCTGTACACTTATAGTATACAGGCACGTGGTTGGAGTTGGTATAATAGTCGCGGTCTGTAACGCCAGGGATGACGCCAAACTGCTTTCTGTCCTTCTTTGTGAACTTACCGCTCAATCCCTCGGCTGGAGTAGCCAGGATAGAGTAGTTGTGATGATACTGCTCGCTGAACTCGTTGGCACGGTCGCGCATGTAGGTGATGATCTTCAGTCCCAGCTCCTGTGCCTTCTCGCTCTCGCCGTGGTGCTTGCCGATGAGGGCAACCAGGCATTCTGCCAATCCGATGAAGCCGATACCCAGGGTTCCGTGGTTGATGACGCTCTCGATAGTCTCTTCCGGCTTCAGGTTTTCTGCGCCTACCCAGAGATACTTCATGAGCAGAGGGAACTGCTTGGCCATCGCCGTCTTCTGGAACTGGAAGCGCTCGTCGAGCTGCTTGGCTGTGATGTCGAGGATATTGTCGAGCTTGGCAAAGAACATGTCGATGCGCTGCTTTTCGTCTTCGATGCCCATGCACTCGATGGCGAGCTTCACGATGTTGATGGTAGAGAAGCTCAGGTTACCGCGGGCGATGCTGGTCTTCTCGCCCCAGCGGTCTTCGAACACGCGGGTACGGCAGCCCATGGTTGCAATCTCCCACTTGTAGCGCTCCGGATCATCAGCACGCCACTTCTCGTTCTGGTTGAAGGTGGCGTCGAGGTTCAGGAAGTTAGGGAAGAAACGGCGGGCTGTTACCTTGCAAGCCAGCTTGTAGAGGTCGTAGTTTCTGTCCTCAGGCAGATAGTTTACGCCTCTCTTCTTCTTCCATATCTGGATAGGGAAGATAGCTGTTTCGCCATTGCCTACGCCCTGATAGGTGCTCTGCAGGATTTCGCGCATGATGCAGCGGCCCTCGGCGCTGGTATCGGTACCGTAGTTGATGCTTGAGAATACTACCTGGTTACCGCCGCGGCTGTGGATGGTGTTCATGTTGTGGATGAATGCCTCCATTGCCTGATGCACGCGGTTCACGGTCTTGTTGATGGCGTGCTGCTCCAGGCGTTCGCGGCCCTGCAATCCGTCGAGTGGCTTCTCTAAGTAGTCGTCGATTGGCGCATCATAGAGGTTGCTCAGGTCTTCGCCTGTCAGCTTCTCCAGGTTCTTCACCTCTTCCTGGTACGACATGCGTACGTATGGAGCCAGATAGAAGTCGAAGGCTGGGATAGCCTGACCGCCGTGCATCTCGTTCTGGCAGGTCTCGAGAGAGATACATGCCAGCACGGCTGCGGTCTCGATGCGCTTGGCAGGACGGCTTGAACCGTGACCGGCTGTGAAACCGTGGTTCAGAATCACGTCGAGCGGATGCTGCACGCAGGTGAGACTCTTGGTTGGGTAATAGTCCTTATCGTGAATATGTATATAGTTGTGCATGACGGCGTCGCGTACATCCTCAGAGAGGAGGTAGTCGTCGACGAATGGTTTGGTTGTTTCTGAAGCGAACTTCATCATCATGCCGGCTGGTGTGTCGGCATTCATGTTGGCGTTTTCACGGGTGATGTCGTTGTTCTTGGCATTGACGATGCTCATGAATACGTCGCGTGTCTTCGCCTTGCGGGCGATGTTACGCTGGTTACGGTATGCGATATACTTCTGGGCAACATCTTTGCGGGCACTCTTCATGAGCTCCATCTCGATGGCGTCCTGAATGGCCTCAACGCTCATCTGGCTCTTGCCGCGATAAGAGATGTGGTCGGTTATCTGCTCGATAAGAGTGGTATCTTCACCCTTGTCTGTATGCAACATGGCCTTGCGAATGGCTGCCATGATTTTCTGTTCGTTGAATCCAACGATGCGTCCGTCACGCTTTACTACTGTCTGGATCATTTTAGTATTACTTTTACGATTGATGTTTAAATTACTTAGTATTAAGTCATTATGACTTGAAGAGGTAGATAGGTACCTCCTTTTGACATTGCAAAGATATAAAATATTTCTGAAAGTAATTACTTTTGGACAACTTTTTTATCGTTAAAAAATATTAAGTCGCTGATAATCAGGAGGAAACGAAAAAGTTTTGGAAAACTTTGACAAATTTCTGTTTTCCGAAACGTTTAAGTTGTTATCTATCAGCGTGTTGCGCATTTTGTGCGCTTGTGTGCGATTTTCCCTTGTTGTCTGTGCTTTGTGACAGGATGGAGAAAGCAAATCGCCGCAACGCCCGTGTATAGGGCATTGCGGCGATTCGGGGGTGATTATTTCGTTTGTCGCTTATAGTCGAGCGCAGCTCCGATGGCGGTGCAGAATTCCGAGTATTTCGGTATCCTGAATCTCACTCCGTAGAGTTTCTCCATAGCTGGGAACACCTCGCGGCATTGCGGCAGCAGAGTGAGGTTGCCGATGAGCACGAAATCCTTGATGCCCGATTCGAGCGATGAGAGGATGGTAGCCGAGCCTATCGACTGCAGCACCATCCAGATGAGTCCCATGGCGATGTCTTCGCGCGAAGCGTTGGCCTTGGCGTTGCTGAAGAGCGATGCGGTGGCGTTCATCGGGAGTCCGGGCAGAGGCTTGGCGCTGATGTCGCCTATCAGCAGGTTTATCTTGCTCACGTCGCCGTCCTTGGCGAGGTTGATAATCTGCTTGATGTCATCGGTCTTGAGCATGATGCGGCTCAGTCCTGCCAGGGTTCCGCCGCCTATGCCGATGCCTCCGATGTGCCTTATCTCGTTGTCATCGCATTTTACGAGCGATGTACCGGTTCCCATGCTCACCACGATCATGCGGTCGAGCTTGCTCTCGTATCGGGCGCCCAGTCCGTCGGCCACGAACTCCTCGCTCTTCGAGGTAGGCAGTCCGTAGATGGGCTCGTCGATATAGGCAGAACCTACGCCTGTGAGCATCACCTGTTCTACATCGCTCAGCGCAATCTTGTTGTCGTGAAGATACTTGCCGAAGGCTCCGTAGAGCGAGGTGATAGGGTCGGTGGCCTTGATGCGGATGGGGCTTACCACCACGCCGCTTTCATCAATACCCACAATCTTGGTCGTAGAGATGCCTACGTCGATTCCTATAACAATCTTTTTCATTCCTTTATATATATAATAATGTGTATTTTCGCAGATGATGCCCCTTTAGAGCACGCCCATCTTGCAGAAGGTGATGAGCACGGCGTAGCCCACAATCATGCTCAGCACGCCCACCGTAAGACCTGCCTTCACCATGTCGGTCTGCTGGATGAGTCCGGTAGAGTAGGCGATGGCGTTAGGAGGGGTTGAGATAGGCAGCGACATGGCGCAGCTGGCCGATACCGCTACTCCGATAAGGATGGTAGAGGTGCCGCCGATGGTGTTGAGCTTGTCGCCCATGCCGGCGCATACCACCGTAAGGATTGGGATGAGCAGGGCGGCGGTGGCGGTGTTGGAGATGAAGTTACTCAGGATGAAGCATACCAGTCCGGATACAATCATGATGACCAGCGGATTGAATTCTGCAAACGGAATGCTCTTTACGGCTGCCTCGGCAAGACCGGTGCCGTTCATCGCCAATCCGAGGGCGAATCCGCCTGCCACCATCCAGATGACAGCCCAGTCAATCTCCTTCAGGTCCTTGGCTGTAACCACTCCCGTAAGGGCGAATATGGCGATAGGGAGCATGGCCACGGTGTTGGCGTTGATGCCCAGCTGCTTGCCGAATACCCAGAGCACGATGGTTGCGAGGAAGGTGACGGCCACTACCGTGGTGCGCCAGTTGTGCTGCATGTTGCCCTCGATATTGAGCTCGATGGTCTTGGCAGAGAATGGGAACATCTTGCGGATGATGACCCATGCCATCAGGAGCATGATGAGCACCATAGGGGCCATGATCAGCATCCAGTCGCCGAAGCTGAGACCCAGGTTGAGTCCTGCAGGGTCGTTCAATACCTTGAAGGCGAAGGCGTTAGGAGGGGTTCCGATAGGGGTACCCATACCGCCCAGGTTGGCTCCGATAGGAATGGCCATGGTGAGCGCCACGCGACCCTTGCCCGAAGGCGGCATTGATTTGAACACCGGTGTGAGGAAGGTGAGCATCATGGCGGCGGTGGCTGTATTTGAGATGAACATCGAGAAGATGCCGGTGATGAGCATGAAACCCAGCAGCACGTTCTCAGAACGCTTGCCGAATGGCGCAATCAGGGCCTTCGCCATCATCACGTCGAGTCCGCTCTTGGTAGCGGCTATGGCGAGCACGAAACCGCCCAGGAAGAGGATGATGGTAGGGTCGGCGAAGCACGCCATCACACCCTGATAGTCGAGCAGCTTGCCCATCTCTGCCTCCGAACCTTGCATGATCTTAAAGGCGGAGTCGCTGACGAAGAACAGCAGCACGAAGATGATCACTACGCTGGTTGCCCATGCCGGTATGGCCTCGGTGAGCCAGAGCATCACGGCCATGACGAAGATGGCGATGACGCGCTGCTGCACAATGGTGAGCCCGTCGATGCCGAAGCTGTCGATGGGCAGGTTCCAGACGATAACGGTAAGCAGAGCCGTTATGAGAAACAGCAATGCTTTCTTGCGATTAAAATCGCCATTCAATACTTTCTTTACAGTTTCTTGCATTATCTTTCTGTCTTAAGGGTTATTTTCTTGCAAAAATAAGTGTTTTTTTTGTATTTTGCAAGTTTTTTTGCAGAAATAGTGAAAAAAATGCCGAAAAATGTTGTTGTTTCAAGAAAAAATGCTATATTTGCAGCGGTTTTACCGATAACAGCTATCGGTGATGCCTGAAAACATGAAGACCTCGGAAGGGTGATTCGGGGAACCTGATATGTCTAATGAATAAATAAGGAGATAAAGAAATGAACAAGTCTATAGTATTTATCATCATCCTGCTCGTGATAGTTCTCTCTATCATTGTATCGCAGTACTTCCACAAGCGCCACCATGAATATAAGATGGCAGACATCGAGAAGGCTATCCGCAAGGCTTATCCTAAGGGTATAGGCTCGATAAGCAAGGAAGAACTGGTAACAGCTGTGAAGAAATACTTCCACTGTTCGGCGAAGGAGGCTCATTATATAATAGGTGTAGCCCGCCGCAAGAAGCTGGTTGATATCGCTGCAGAATATGTTACCATCATGTTTTGAAATAAGGTAAAAACATTAAATATGCTTTAGCCGTGAGGCTGAATCACTTTGAAAAAAAAGTATTATTTATTTGAGGCACAAAGGATTGTTAATGACATGCTGATTCCGTAAGGGGAAAGGTGGGTTAGCATGTTGTATTCGGGCGTCTGGTATGGTACATTGCGTAAACAATTTAACTGCCAGACAAAGTTTACCCTCCCTAGGACTTTTTAAGACCTGGGGAGGGTTTTACTTTTCAGGCTCAGCACCTTTTATTCAAGTCCATCGCCGCTGTTTTCGCTTCCGGTTCCGCCAGTAGAATCGCCGCCCGATGGATTATCGCCTCCGGATGGATTATCGCCTCCGGATGGGGTAGTAGGAGGCGTATCGGTAGAGGTAACCTGCTTCACCACCTTGCCGTTTCGGTCGTAGCAGGTGATGTTGACGGAAGTCTCTTCGAGTTCCTTCTTGATGTCGGTGTTAGGCACGAAGATGATGTATCGGCGGGTGATGAGGTTGGCGCTCACCTTGTTCACATCCTCAACGGCGGTAGAGTTAAGACCGAATCGGAGGCTGCCCAGTCCTGGCACAGCCACGCTGTGGCCCTCGGTGGCCCATGCAGCAATCACTTCGCCAATGGCAGCCCATCCGGCGTTGATCACCGCCTTAGGCAATCCGCTGCGAACGGCGGCTTCTTCTATCACCTTCGTGGCGTTGAGCTGGCTGTAGAGTTCAGCCTGCATCACGAATGCCCACTTTTGCTTACCTTTTTCGAACGCTACGTTGCGCTCAATAGCTTTTACTTTAATACCCATAATTCAAATCGTTTTTTTAATGGTTAAACAAATCAGTTTACATGCAGCTGGTAACACCGAGCGTGGTGCCTACGGCAGTAAGTACAGCGATAATTACCTGCAAGATAGTTTTCCAAACTTCCTTTTTCATTTTCTTTTTCCTTTCTTTTTTTAGAGGTTCAACATTTAGAAAGAGATTGGGCAGGTGTGCACCCCTGTCGTTTTCCTCTCCGTTTTTTAGTGGTTAATTTCCCATTTGCCGTTCTTAATGAATGACAGTGCAAAGATACAACATTTTTCTCTGAAAAACAATAGTTGTCCCGAATCACGTGCATCCTTGTCCCGAATCACGAGCATTCCTCCCTCATTAATCATGTATTTGCTTGACGCCACACGCCCTGAAAGGGCAGAAGCTCCTAGCCCAGGGCAACGCCCTGGGTTTTAAGGATGTAGCCAATACGCCCTGTAAGGGCAAAAGCTTTATATTTTTTGCTTGAGGTTTTAAAGCTTTTGCCCTTACAGGGCGCCGGGATTGCGTCAATAGCTACCCAGGGCGTTGCCCTGGGCTAGGAGCTTCTGCCCTTTCAGGGCGTGTCCCAACGTACCGCCAACTGCGTCCCGATGTATCGCCATCTACGTCCCGATGTACCGCCATCTACGTCCCGACGTATCGCCATCTGCGTCGGGACGTGGCTGGTGGTGCGTCGCCACGCAGTTTTGGGGGCATCGGGCGCACAGTAACTTGCTATGTGGGTTAGCTGGTTGATAGGAGGAAAGGCAAAAATGTGAATGTGAATGTGAATTTGAAATGTTTTTCAA
>OIZF01000209.1_pt1 | contig 41665 bp, 43 predicted proteins | sample 1588471 | NCBI WGS metagenome assembly OIZF01 (sample SAMN03283279) | human gut metagenome | biome: human-associated habitat; material: feces | host: Homo sapiens | place: Peru | collected 2012
CCGGGTGTGATTATATCAATCCCGTGGAGACCTGTAAGCATGGATTGTACCCTTTGGGGCGCAGTCTAATGTATTATATAGGTCTCTTTACGGTAATGGTTTTCATATCGGCGTGGGCTCTGACGTTGTCTGTTCAACTTTGATAGGCAGTTGGAAGAGCCTCAGTTCGTGGAATAGACAACAGGACGATTCCACGCTTTTTTATTTTCTAAAGAATAGAATATAAAAACGATATGGACGCATTGCCTAATGCTGACACCCGACGAGGCGGTAAAAATCCCTCCAGTGCTGGACTTACCTCTTGCACCTCCCCCGAAGTTCAAAGTCATGAGACTAAGAACTCCCAAACAGGGGTGACCTCGGATTGTGTGTCCGAAGGTAAGAAGCAATGGTTTGTTCTACGTGCCACTTATGGTAGAACCGAGAAAGCTCATGGCTATCTTCAAGCTAAGAATATTGAGACATACTTGCCGATGCATTATGTCATTAAAGAAATAGATGGAAAGCGGAAACTCGTTCATGAGCCTCTGCTTCCCAATATCATTTTTGCATATATGACTCGTGAAAAAACATACGAGTTTATAAAAGAACCTGCAATTACTGCCAAATGGCTAAAATACTACACAGACAAGACCAAGCCTACAGAACCAGAAACTGGTAAAAATCCTCCTGTCATCATTCCCTATAATGAAATGGTTAACTTCATCAAACTAACAAGCGTGAATAGTGAGCATATCATGGTATTGCCACCAGAACGTTGTCATTTCAAGAAAGATGAATTGGTGAGGATTATAGATGGACCATTCGTTGGAGTAATGGGGAAAGTAGGCAGAGCCTCTGGTCAGCAACGTGTATTCGTGGAATTGCAAGGTTTTAATAGCATAGTGGCAACAGCTTATATCCCAAATGATTTTATACAAAAGTTGCCAACATCGGAAAATTTTAACCTCTAAATGAAAGAATCTAGATTGATTTTCCTCTCTTTGTCATAAACAAATAAGAAATAAAGCATGGAAACATCATATATCATAGCACCATTGCTAGGCGGAGTGATTGGTTACATCACCAACGACATCGCCATACGAATGCTATTTCGTCCTCATACCGCAAAGTATGTGTTTGGCATTCACGTTCCTTTTACTCCAGGAATTATCCCGAAGGAGAAAGGACGAATCGCAGAAGCTATCGGTGGCGTAATCAGTGAAAATCTGATGAACAAGGAGGTACTTGAAAAGTATCTTTTATCGGAAGATATGGTTGGGAAGGTTCGCTCTGCCGTAGAGGAGTTTATAGCCACTCAGCGGAAAAACAATGAGACGGTAGCTCAATTCTTGAGACATTACCTGTCAAAAGAAGAAATAGATACCGTTGCACAGAATATCAACCAAAGTATCACCAAGCAGACTTATGAGAAATTGGCAGACAGTTCCGTTGGAGAAAAGGTCGCTCACATAGCCGTTGACCATGTGGCACAAAAGCTAACCATTGATGGAGCACAAGAGTTGCTTTCTGGTATTGGGGGCGCATTGGGTGGCTTAGGTGGTATGGCAGCAGGACTATTTGGCGGTAACATTGTTGCCAAATTCTTAGGTATGCTTCGTGAACCAGCCGAGCATTTCCTTGCCAAGAATATCAATACGATGCTTCGAGACAATGGCGAGGAGATTGTGTCGAATATGATTGGTGGAGAAGTTGACAACTTCTTGAACAAGCCTGTGTGCAAATTGCTTGAAGGACACGAAGAACAGTTGGCGCAAGCTGTAAACACTATTGAATCCATTTATCGAAGTATCATTACCGAACATCTGCCAAAGATACTTGACTCTATCGACATCAGCAAGATTGTTCGGGAACGTATTAAAGAAATGGATGTAAATGAGACAGAAAAACTCATCTTCCAAGTCATGGACAAAGAACTCAAAGCCATTGTATGGTTGGGGGCTTTGCTAGGATTGGTGATGGGAAGTATAAACATTTTAATATCATAAGAAATGAATGAAAAAGAATTTAATCTTGGTGGAGGGCTTTCCCTTCATTTAATAGAAACTTCTAATATTTATTATGGCTCAGTAAATATAAATATTTGGAGAGAACTTATGCCAGAAGGCACATTGAGATCAGGTCTCGAAACTGTAAATTGGGATTTGGATTTTGATGATTTCCGTAATGACAAACGAGCTATGTATGCTTTTTTAGAGAAATTGAGTAAAAGACTAAATAGGAAAGTATATCTATTTAATGAGACAGACCTTGATAGTGCATATGCGGCAATGATAAAAGCCAGAGGGGGTCGTTTGGATAGTTTTATGATTACAATAAGAAAGTAATAATTATGGCTTTTGTACATTTATCAGACAGTAACAATGGCAATGTATTTCCATGTCCACATTGCTTTGAGATAACTCGTTGTGTGAGAGTTCCTGCAAGTGAAGTGCTTGCGAAACTAAACGAAAAAACTGGAAGTAAATTAGCATCGATAACCGAATTGTTTGGTTTAGGAGGTATTCCTACTACAATTTTAGGTATAAAATATTGGAAATGTTGTTCTTGTGGAACAATAACAATACGTAAGAATGATGGGAGATGTATACGTACATTGGATGAGTTTGATGAATACAAAGGCAGATAAAACGTTTCTCGAGTTATTTTGAATAGCGTAATTGAGATAGTATAAACTTCTCTTTAAATTTCGCTTCTCGGTCATTTCAAAAACATATCCATATAAAATGCAACTATCAAATATTCTATTCAACATCAAAAAAACACTTTTAAAGTGATTCTTATTCATAAAAGGAAAAAATGGCACAAATTTTGGAACCATATGAAATATTAAAAGATGTTTCTCGTTTAGAGCGATACGAAAGGCTGTTGGGAATTTTTGGAGTTAAAATCTTTGAGTCTGTAGAGAAATCAAATGAAATAGTAGATACTGTGTTAGGAACAACTATAACTACTATTTCTGGGGCAGCTTATCCATTTGGTATTCTCGGAACTGCGCAATGTATCTCATGTGAACAGGATTTAAAACAATTACATAAAGAACAATTGGAAAGATTAGCCAACGACCCATTCAGAATCAAAGACGAAATAAGGATAAACTTACTATTATCACCATGTATAGAATATTCTTTTTTTTGCTCAGAACAGATGAAAAAAGGAATGAGTGATGCTGCATATGTGGGATTAGGACTTTTTTCACAAAAGAAACGAGAAAAATGGGAAACTGCATTGTGTGCAAGAATTTTAGAGAGAGTTCGTAAAAATTATGTTTCAACATTATTGCTTATAATTAATTACATCATTTTGTGTGAACAAAAGGGATTTAAATATGATGTTATCTATTTAAACGCTCTCTCTCAATATTTGGCACGTACATTGTATTATAATTGTGATGAGATTTTTGAGTGCTTTATCATAGATTATAAAAATCATCTATCGGATCACTATCGTTACATAGATGATTTATTACGTGAAAATTCAAATCCTATTTGTCTATATGAGCCTATTCCTGTTCCAAATGCCAAGACAAAAGAAATATTTAGCAAGTATACTCAAGGGGAAGCCAGAGATAAATTTTTAATTGAAGCAAAGAAAAGGCTTGGGAAATAAAAAAATAATTATATGTCACAAATAAATCATCAGATACAGCAGATTATAGATAAGCGCAAGCTTACTCGTCTGCCACAGATAGAGAAAGAAATTACTTTCTTGAAAGAGATTAAAGCCAAGGTTGAAAATCTTGACTCTGTAATAAATACGGTTTCGCACCAGATTAGTACGAAGCAAGGTTCGTATTACATCATGCTTCAAGCAGACCCTACGATGGAGGCACGCTTCATGGCTGTGTCAACATCAGAGGTTAAACGATTGTTAACCGAACAACTCCAGACTTTGGAGAACTTGAAAAAGCGTTTTTCTCGTGAAGCTGTACAGATTGCTTTTATTGGCTATGAGCGTCAAGGAAAAAGTTGCTTCCTTCAGTCAATCTCGGGTCTTAACAACAAAGTGATTCCCGCATACAGTGGGACAAGCTGCACTGGGGCAGTATCTGTAATACATAATGTGGATAAAGACTTGGAAGTACATATTGAGTTTTACGACCATGAAGCCTTTCTCAAAATCGTACAGGAAAAATTGCAAACTTTTTTCCCGAATAAACACTTTGCAGTAAATAGCATTGGTGATTTGAGACATGTTGATTTGTCTGGCTTTATTTGTGATGACCCACAATTGTCTTTGGAATTCAACAAATTTAAAGATGCTTTCATTGACCATATTGATGTTTATGAAACATTGATAGGACATAGCAAGGTCGTAACTTCTGATGAAGACCAGATAATTCAACATGTGTCTCAGTACGAAGAATTTGACTCAATACCGACAAATGACAATCCTGCATTATTCACTCAAAAAGAGAAACAGGATACAGAAGGCAACAATGTTATGGTATGGCAGAAGAACTATTACAAGTACATTGCCGTAAAATCTGTAAACATTTATACTCGTTTTGTTGACCCACGCATAGGAGACTCAAAGATTGTACTGGTTGACACCATTGGTATGGGAGATGCTTCAAATGCGGAACGTATTGAAGATGAAATGTTCCGTGTTTTGCGTGAGGACTGTGATGCAGCTGTTGACGTATTCAAACCTCAGGCTAACGGTGACTCATTCAACAAACAACAGATAGAGGTTTTGAAGAAGATAGGACGCAGACTTTCAGACTGTGAGCCACAGCGTTGGATATATTATGTTCTTAACCGTGTAGAAAGAGGCAAAGGATACAATAAGGAAGTTGTTCCTGCTATTATGCAACAGGTTAAGTCAAGTTTCCAAACTATGACTTCCAAACCTGTAGCTGATGTAATAGATATTAATGCCATCGACACAGACGAGGTAAATGACCGCTTGATAAGTCCATTATTGGATCTTATCACCAACAATCTTGACGATATAGATTCTAACCTTGTAGCAGAAGCAAACAAGTCAAATGAACTGTTGTATCAGGAATACAAGTTATTGTGTGATGCAGTTGGCAAGGTCGTATCTGGCAGTATGAAACAAGGCTCAAACGAGTTGAAAGAATTTCGCAAGTTGTACAAGACGGACTTGACCTATTCAAAAGAGCTGAAGGTATTGGATAACCAATACTTTGCAGAGAAAGACAAACCTTGCCCAGAGGTAAAAGAGAAAATAGATGAAGTCATCAACAAACTGACAAAACTGATAGACCGCCCAGACGTAATTGTTTTGGATGTTGAGAAAGGTGAAAAGGCAACCAACGATTTGCTTGAAAAATACTGCAATATATTCCGTAATAGAATTTATGCTGCATTTAATGAAGTGACTACAGACGTACTGCTTCCACTTCAGAACAAATTGAAGGACTCTATCATATATATTCTCTATGAGAATGCACGATTAGGAAGAATTCCTCTCCAAAATTATGCCGTGGAGGATGGGGCTTCGCAAGAATGGCTGAAGACATTCATTGCAGAGAAAGTAGATAAGGAAGTATATCCACACATGAACTATATGCTTAATTTCGTCCTTGACTATCAGATTAGCATTGAAGGATTGATGGAGTACAATGTGGCACGTTGCCTTGATACGCTCGACAAGCATAGTCCTGCGTTCAAAACCATGGCTCCTTTAACAGGCATACCTGACGCTCAACAGGCCAAGAAGATTTGGAGCGAGATTGTAAGCCGTACTTCAGCTATCCAAACAGAAATGCGCAAGTGGCGTGATGATTTCTCTCTGATTCCAAGCCATTCATTCTATGCTCGCACCAGTATGTTCAGAGATTTGTTGGTGGATGATACAGACACCCACATGTCTGAGGAATTGTATAACTTCTATTCTGAGAACCGTATGGCTATTTGGCGTGATGACTTTGCAGGAATGATGCAAGAACAGGAAGCCTTTGGCAGTTGGAACGAAGAATGTGCGGCAATAACCAATCTTTGCAAGAAAAATTCGTTTATCTTTAAACTTTAAGGACTATGGGATTATTCGATAAAATCGGGAAGATGATAACAGGCAATTCGGCCAATGCCACTCCTACTCTAAGCATTTGCATGATGGGACCACGTTCTGTTGGTAAAACCACAGTACTGACCTCCATCTTCCACGAATCACAATCGCAAATTTGTGAGGGATCTTCCATCTATCTGAAAGCACTTGACAGCAATACCAATATGTTGAATGATTATCATACTATGTTGGTAGATGCTGTAGCAAAGAAGAACGCTTCAAATTTACCTGCATCAAACACCATTTCTGAATTTCAGTTCGGATTGGGATTAGCAGGACGTTCTGAGTCCATAAAACTCACAATCCGAGATTTTCCTGGTGAATATCTTACTTCCACCATCAAAAGTGACCGTGAAGAGATATACAACTTTATGGCAAATGCAACGGTTATCCTAATAGCGGTTGACACCCCTTATTTGATGGAAGAAGGAGGACGCTACAATGCTGAAAAGAATAAAGTGGATATTGTTACTCATTATCTCAAAGACAATGTAGCAGCCGTAAAGGACAAACTTGTGTTGTTCGTACCTTTGAAATGTGAGAGATACTTACATGACGGGAAGTTGTCACAAGTTTCAGAGAAAGTGAAGGAGACTTATAAAGAGCTAATCGATTTCTTTGGACAAAACAATATTGCCAGTTTCGTAACCCCTATCATAACTCTGGGTGGTATAGAGTTTGATTCGATGAAGAACAGCAATGTGCCTGGTGACGTTTCCAAGGTGTCTGTATTCCGTTCGTGGGATGTCAAACCTGAGTACAAGCCATTGTTCTGCCCTCAACCACTTTACTATTTGCTGACATACGTCACAAACTATTATGAGTGGCAAAAGAAACAAAAGAAAGGATTCATTGATAGTTTTATGGATTCTATCTACTCATTTGTCAAAGACGATTCAAAATTCTTTGAAGAAATGAAGAAACTGACACGTTTCGTCATCTACAACAAGAATGGTTTCATTCCATTGACGACGAATTCTATTATAAAAATCAACTAAAAGACAATACATATGGCAGAGCCTTTAAAAGTAATAATGATGGGAGGACGCAGATGTGGAAAAACATCTGCGTTGGCAAGCCTCTTCGACCAAATGGTAAATGGTCCAGTAAAGGATTATTTTACTGTTGCAGATAGGACAGTTTTGGAAACAAAGGGTTTTGAAAAGCAAGACTCTTTGAATGACAAGACATTGGAGTTACTCAATATGTTAGAATCTAACAAGGATAATAGTAATATATTTCTTGTGGACAAGAATCCGACATCACACTATTGGCTATATAAGTTGCATCTCAAAATTCCAGGAACAAAGAGAGAGATGGACATCGAGTTTCGTGATTCTGCAGGAGAATTTTTTGAAGCATCAGGAGTACATGCTCAAGAAACAGAAGAATGTATTAAAAATTGCGATGTATTCGTAATAGTTGTAGATACTCCATATCTAATGGGTAGTGTGGATGAGGCAACCAAAGACCTATGCCCAGAATCTATAGATTTGGGAACAAATAGAGTACAAGATATTCAGAATTTCTTGACACATATTGATGACAAAGAGGGACAAGATGCAAAAATGGTTGTGTTTGTCCCTTTGAAATGTGAGAAATGGGCAAAAGAGCCAAATGGGTTAAACAAAGTAACAGCACGTATCAAGGAAGTCTATGGCACACACATCAAGAATCTTTCTGCATACGAGAAGATGAACATCTGTATTATACCTATGCAGACATCTGGAAACATTCTATTTTCTGAATTTCGTAAAGCCTACATATACAATAGTATGGAAGGCGCAGTACGTTGTTGCAAGATAGATGATGAGACTATCAGAAAAGAAAATGGAGAAAATGACATTCCTATGCCAGGCGAAACAGTTGTAGAAGACAACGAAGCAGTAATCGCAGGTACGAACCTAATACGCCCATATGCTTGGTTCCAAATTAATCCAAAAGACAGCAACTTTGCACCTAAGAATTGTGACCAGCTTCCATTGCACATTATTCGCTTCATGTTGATGAAGCTAATGGATGCGGAGGCCAAAGTCAAGCATGGAGGATTATTCGGTTGGGTTTACGATTTCCTTAGAGATATGATAGACCGTATCCGTGGCATATTTGGTACTATGAATACTGAAGAACTCAAACAGATTATTGGTAAGATGCAACGCAATGGAGTTATCAAAGATACAGGTGACGGAATAGAAATCATAAAACGCTTCTGATTATGTTAAGATATTATTCTTATTATTCTGTGGGTGGGTATAAGGACTTTATACTCGGCACAAGTGAGGACAAGCAAGAGGCGACCTACTATTTGCCTCTGCTTCCTGTGTTGGAAGAACGTGCAAAGACAGATGATAATGCAGCCAAACAAGTAGAGCAATTAAAGGACTTGCCACAAATACGTCAGTTGTCAGCTGATGAAACATACAATCTTCCTAAATCTGCACGTAAGTTATTTTCACATGCTGGTTATAAACTTATCTATAAGCATTTGGAAGGAGATAGTTATGCACTGGCTTTAAGAAATATATCAGGCAAGGCAAAAGATGAACATGGACGTGTTATTCCATTCATGTTTGTCATTCTTGGAGATAATAAGAATGACCTAAATGTTTTGGATGTGCTTGTCACTTATTTTGCTTGCCACATAAAAGGGGTTGAAAATGTCTTGTCAAAGTTCCTCTTCATGGACATAAATACAAATGGCTTGAAGTTTGAACTTAACAAATTCAACTTGTGGGTAAAAGACATTGTCGCTAATAATCCTTCAAACATTTTGCCAACAATGAAAGGTGGCTTGTCTATCCATGCAAAAAACAATAATGTTGCATTATTGGTATTGCCGGAAGGCATATCTGAGCAGAAGGCTATAACAGAACAAAATTTGGAAACTATGGACCTTACATCAGTAAAAGAAATTGAGATACTTTCAAAGGAAGAACCAGAAAGACTTATAAAACAAATTCTATCAATTACGGAAGAGTTGAAAGACGAGCGCAAGAGAAATGCTGCTATCAAAAAAGGAATGATTGCAGCAGGTGCAGCAGGTTTGTTGGTCGGAGCACTTATTGCAAGTTGCTGTCATAAATAATTTTATGCTATGGCTGATGTCTTGAAAGTATTGATGATGGGTGGTCAACGTGCTGGTAAGACTTCCATGTTGGCTGGTCTGATTGAAACCATGACACATGGCAAAGTCAAAGACATTATTGACGTAAAGGATGTAACAGAAAACAAACCAGCAAGTTTAAAACTTATTAAAAGCATAGAATGCTTAAAGTGGAATTTGTTAGAATCATGTGGTAAAACTTATTTAATAGATGATTGCAAATCTGCAGAATTTGAAGATTTTATGTTACAATTCTGCGTGCCTAAAACAGAAAGCAAAATGAACATATTGTTTTCTGATGTCTGTGGCGAATACTACGACATGGGAAGAACGCATGATGAAGAAATTCGTGAAAAAATCAGAGAATATGACGTGTTTCTGATAGCCATTGACACGCCCAATTTAATGGAAGCAACAAATCCAGACAATAGACTGTGCAACGAAGCTATCAATAACTCATACAATCATGTCAATGACATATACACATTTCTGTCAGAATTAGATGATAAAGAAGGTGCTGATGCTAAATTGGTTATCTTCGTTCCTCTCAAATGTGAAAAATGGGCAAGAGAAGGAAATATCAACCAAGTTGTTGAGCGCGTAAAAACTGTATATGCGCCTTCACTTCATGCCTTGTCACAATACACAAATGTTGAGGTGGACATTATGCCCATACAAACAGTTGGAAATATTGTGTTTCAAGAGCAAGCAAAAGCAATGTTATGTGTAATCAATGGAGCAACGCAAAGAAGATGTGCCATCATCAATAAAAAAAAGCAAGTGCGCTTTGAAGATGGTACTGTTGAAAACATTAATTTTGCAAAACACAGATTTAAAGAAGATATTGTTAATGCAATTATCCGAGAACATTCTTCCCTTGTAGTCCCGAACTCTTGGTTTACAACCATAGGCAAAGACTACGAGCCAAAGAATTGTGACCAATTGGCATTCTATATTTTACAGTTCTATCTTGCAAAGGTACTTTTTGCAAAAGAAGTAGAAAAGCTGAAAGAGAAGAAAAAGAACTGGAAATGGGGAAAAATAATTGCTATTGCAGCCTCTACCATAGCATTTGGTGTGCCAGGTGCCATTGTAGCCTATTTTACATCTAAGTACCTCGCAAAGAAATTTGGTACAATCACATTAGAACAAATGCTTACAATTGTAAAGAAACTGCAAGATGGAGGCTTTGTTAAAAAGAACTGTGATGGAATAGAGACTGTCAAAGAGTCAAAATTACATGCTATAAATGAGATACAAGTATGATTAGATACTATGCATATTATAACCACGGTGGCTATAAAGATTTCTATCTTGGTAATCAAGAAGAAAATATAAAATCAAAATTCTTCTTGCCGTTATTAGCCGTCCATGAGCAATCATTAGAGGATAATCCAGACAACGATGAACTCAGGAAACAAGTTGAGCATCAAAAACAATTGCCAAAGCTTGTTGTACTTTCTGACACGACGACTGAGCACAACTATCCCAAAGAAGCACGAATATTGATGTCGCATGGTGGCTATAAGATTCTTTATAAGCGTCTTGATTATAGATATTACGCATTAGCCATTAGAGATATTGCTGGACCAAAAGATGTTTATGGTCGTCAATCACCTTTTAACATGATGTTTATAGGTGAGGCAGAGGATATGATGAACTTAGACAAGTTTGCAGAATACATACGCAACAATTACATTTCATTTCTGGAATTTATAAGTACTCTGTTTGTAAATGACTTGAATGAAAACGGTTTGCGCTGTGATATTGAAAGATTGACTTCGTTTCTCCACTCTATTATAGAAAAGGAAGAACCTTCTTCTTTCTTTGGAAGTTCCAACTTACCTGTGCGCTTGCTTGTTGTGCCAAGTTTATACAATTTGAAGACAACATTAAAAGAACAGGACTTGAACAGGCGGGACATTTGCATCTGCTTTGATGAGGATGGTAATAGACTTTTCAAGAAGAATGAGGAACAACCAAATTTTGATGAGACTATACCAAGCTCAACAAGAGATAAGGAAAATGTCTGTTCGCAATCAGAAGCGACAGAAAGGAAAACAATTTTGTCATTGCATGCAATGACAAACACCCCTAAGCTCGAAGATATTAAAGAGATTTGGGATTATATTAGGGGATTGGAAAAGAAGAATGTGCAAATGAGTAAGCGCATCGAAGAACTTGAAAAAAGAATTACTGAACTTGAAAATAAACAAAATCATGAATAAAAAGAAAACTTTGTTCGGACTTGATTCTAAATCATACGAGCACGACTTTGATAAGACCGCTCTAAAGACGCTAAAGGCTTTGCCTATGTTTGATAAAGTGGTTAACTTCTTCTTGAATTGGACATATATCAAGTGGCATATTGTCGAGTTACAAGGATCAAATTTCCTTGTGACAAGAGAGTCGTGTCCAGAACTCTACGACTTGGTGCATGATGTGGCAGATACGCTTGACGTAAGACCTTTTCCTCGTTTTTACACACAATGGGGATATAATATCAATGGTTACACTACAGGCTATAAAGAAGACACAATCTTGGTATTGAATAGTGGAACAGTTGATTTGCTTAGCGAAGATGAGCTTCGCTATGTGGCAGGTCACGAAATGGGGCACATCAAGAGTGGTCATGTGATTTATCACACTATGGGCGAACTGTTTAACAGTGCCATTAGCCAAATACCTGTGGTCAGTTCATTTACAACTCCTATCTATTATGCTTTGATGTATTGGATACGGATGTCTGAGTTTACCGCAGACAGAGCTGGGCTTTTGGCTTGTCAAGACATTGACGCTGCCATTAGTGGTATCATTAAGATGTCAGGTCTCCCTATCAAGTATTTTGAGAACATGAACAAGGATGCCTTCATTAAGCAAGCAACCGAATTCAAGCAATCTTTCAGTGGGTTCACAGACAAGGCAATTAAGACTTTGACAATTGCAGGAAGTACCCATCCTTGGACTGTGCTGCGTGCAGCCGAATTGCTAACATGGTATGAAAGTGGAGAATACCAAGATATTCTTAACGCCAACACATCGTCAGAGTGCAATGCTTGCCACATGCAGATTCCTGCTGGGGTGAAGAAATGCCCATATTGTGGGAATGAAGTGTAATTTATAAAAATGAGAATAAATCGGGTGGCTAAACTATAGCTACTTTTACAATATAATATTTAAACAACTAATTTTTTAACACTATGGCAGGATTTAATTATTTGCTTAAATTCCTCAAAGATGAGGGATTCAGAGTTAATGAGGAGGAAAAACACTTCTCTTTCAAGTATCAAGGCTCGCTTTACATTGCCTTCAAGAACGATTCTCCTTTTCTGCAAATCGTAGAGATCTGCAATACAAAGAGTTTTACTCGAAGCAGATTACTTGAAGTATGTAACGAGCTGAATGGAGACAAATTTGTGGTCAAGTTTGTTGTCATGGATGAAAATGTGTGGTGCAGCTATGAGTTCATACCTACAGAGCACACTACAAGCGATGAGTTTGAACTTGCATTAGGCTTTTTAGATAAAGCCTCAGACGAGATGTTTGAAAAGCTTAGATAAGTTCAGTTGCGGACTCCTTTTCTCGCCAAGGCAAAATTGAAGTAAACTTCATTTTGTTCCTCTGGCTTAACGAAAACGTTGGTATAATTTGCAAACCTGGTCATTTTCAGGTTTGCAAAAGACAAAAGCAAACATTATGGCTATAATAAATAAGGACGAATCAGCGATATTTCCAAAAGAGGAATATGAAGGTACTTATAAAAGATTTATTGAGTACCTAAAATCATTATTATCTTCGTCTGATAATAAAAGTAATGCATTCTTTTCATCAAAATCAAGCAATCCTGAAGAACAAGACGCTATTTTAGACGGTTGTGTTGATATTGACAACTATTATGAAGAAATGAATCAACTTGCATTGTCAGATAAGTCTGCCGCAGAGCATCTTATTGAAAGATTAGAACAAATAGAAAGAGAAGACGGCAATAACGATATTACAAAATCAGAAGTCAAAAAAATAGTTGATGAATTTCTTGATAATCAAGCAAACGAGGAATCAAAACACATTTTTGACATAAGTAATAATAATTAGAAGCTATGGCAACATTAGAAAACAACAATAGCATAAACGAGAAAGTCGCTTTGAATCACGGGCTTCAAACTCTGCGTTCATCTAATAGATTTCTCTTGAATCCAATTGGAAAATCGGAATTAGAGAATAATGCTTCTTTAGAACAATACCTTCTTCGCCCTTTTTGGGGAGAGGGAGCAAACCAAGAAGCAGATAAAGAATTCGAGAAATCAGTTATGACTGCGGTGATATTAAGTCGTTCGAAATTCACTCCTATTGATGTTGCTAAAGCAAGAGCTGCTGCAGCTGTAGAAGAACTTAGGAATGCCAAAATTGTAACGCAACATGAAAATAATGCTTTGACCTCAAAACAGTTCGAAAAACTAACAAAAGACAATTGGGTGTCAAATACAATTACACGAGTAAGGAGAACTAAACGCTTTTTGAAAAGAAAAGGAATCCGATATGGGCTTTCCGCAACATTAGCATTGGCTGGTGTACCTGCCGCAGCGGTAGTTACGTTTGCAGGTTTATTAGTATGGGACATTCTGCCAACCAGAACCAAAACAAAAATTAAAGAAGGAGCAAAAAAGATAGTAGAAAAATCGAAGGAAACTATTGTAAATGCCCTTACAACCTTAAAGGAAAAAGGAGAAAGAATTGCAGAACGTGTTACTGAAAATATCACAACAGGCATTATTAAAGTAGCAGAAATGGCTAAGCCTGTCGTTGAGAAAGTAAAAGATGTAGTAAAAGCTGGATGTGAAATAGTCACTTCTATTCCTGTAGTTAAAAAAACTGTTGAAAAGGCAAAATGTGCTTGGGCAAGAATTAAGTCATGGTTTTAATTGGTGATTTCAAAGAGCAACTGATAACATCCATTATATCAAATCCTATTGTTTATATTCCTCATTTCGATTTTGGTTACTTGGATGAAGTATTAATGAGTATTGTTAATACTCGAAATGACGAGTTGAATATTCTTGAGCTTTCCGAAAAGGACATCTATGAATTTGATAATTCGTTGGGGCTGATAAATATTAAGACGAAGGCATTTCTTGAAAAAGGCAAAAAGGCAGATTTGGAGGCAACACTAAGTTCTTTTGTTTTTCCTGGTGAAGATTTTAACAGAGCAATATTTGACGGTAAAGGTATTTTGGTACTAAAAAATATATCCGAAGAATTAAACAATGCTTCTATTCAGTCTTTGCTTCAAACTTTTGCATTCAAATATAATAAAGGGTGTTACGATCCGACTACAACTATCATAATTATGGATATAACACCTATTTCAGAAATACCACCTCTCATAGAGAGAATTTCGTCTGTTGTAGAATTGCCTAATCCTTCAGAAAAGGAAATTAAGCGTCTTTTTGATGATTTGTACATGGAGAATGATGTTGAAATATCGAATCAGCACATAGGCATTGATGAAGACGATATATTAATTGAAATGATTAGGACGCTGCAAGGGTTACAGCTTTATGAAATTAAGCAAATTCTGCGTTCTTCTCTTTGTAGAACAGGAAAAAAAATTTCAAGTCAAACTATAAAGTACGCATTAGAAGGGAAAAAACAGATTGTAAAAAAATCTGGAATAATAGAAGTTATTGATAGCGATGTCACATTGGATCAAGTAGGTGGTCTTGAACGTCTTATAGGTGACATTCAGAAAAAGGCTGTTATTTTTAAGAACTTAACCTTTGCCCAGAGCGAAAAAGCAAAACTGTGTTTGCCTAAAGGCATTCTAATTTTAGGTATGCCAGGCTGTGGTAAAAGTATGATTGCAAAATCTATAGCTAATGCTTTTAACGTATCCCTATTGAGACTCGACGTAAATCGACTAATGGGACAATATGTGGGGCAAAGCGAAAGTAATTTGAGACGTGCATTACAAACAGCAGAAGCAGCACATCCTTGTGTTTTATGGATTGACGAGATAGAAAAAGCATTCGCAGGAAATGAAGGAGGTCACAATGACATAGTAATCAGATTGATGGGACATTTCCTAACATGGATGCAAGAAAGAAAAACGGCAGTCTATATTGTAGCTACAGCCAATGATGTAATGCGACCAGAACTTATGAGAAAAGGTAGATTTGATGAAGTGTATTTTGTTGATTTCCCCAACCAAAAGGAAGCTAAAATCATATTGGATAAAAAACTTAAGAAATATGAAAGTTTAGCTATATATGACTTTAGTCAGATTAACGAGTCAGAGAAGGAGAAAATTGTGAAAGCAATGTTCGGAAATAAATATGGCGGTTTTTCTGGCTCTGAGATCGAAAGTTTAGTTAATCAAGTTATAGAGAAAGCTTTTTTGGCGTACATTGAAGAGTTGTCAAATAAAGAAAAGAACAAATCTAATTATTCAGTGGAAATAAAGCCTAATGATTTTATGGAAATAATTAGGTTAATGAAACCAAATGTTATGAGTAATCAAGTAGGTTCAAATGACTCTCCTACAGCCATAGAAAGAATTAAGAAACTTCAAAAGAACTTTATTTCGGCATCAATAGCATGAAAACAATTCTATATTTGAATAAAAAATATTGTACCAGATTCTCTGATTTGAAGTCTATTATTAAAGGTGCTGTCGCAAATAATGACGAAGGCACAATGATAGAACTTTTAATCAGCTTTAGAGACCAAATTTTAGAAAAATGGTTGACTGAAATATCACAGATTGATCCTGCCACATCTGGCATTTCTGAACAGATACAACAGATTCATACGGAAGCAACAGATTCGGAAATTATACAGAAGCTATCAAATGTTATATGTTCTTCATCATTTGAATTAGAATTAAATCCACTTGAATACATTGAACTACAAGATCAAGTTGAAATAAACTCTGGTTATGGGAAGTTGACACAAAAATTAGGTGATATGTTATCTTTCCCTGACATTGTAAAATCATTCACAATCACATTCTTTATTAAAGTTACAAAAAGCAAGAATGACAACATTTCAATTAAAATTAATGGCAACATTAATACTATTTCTTTGTGTGAAAAGAATAAAATCTATAGATTATCGTGTTCTATAGATAGGGCTGAAGATTGTTCTTTTCCGTCTGTATCTATTATGACAGGGAATTGTATGTTAGGTTCTTTTTCCGTCTTGAATTTTGTAGATTTAGGATTAGATGTTAAATGGGCTTGTTGTAATCTTGGAGCTAAAAGTATATATTCAGAAGGGAATTACTATGCTTGGGGAGAACTTTCTCCGAAAAAAGTCTATTCCGAAGACTCATATTGTGGAAATAAGTCTATTCAAGATATAGCAGGGCATAAAGCCTATGATGCAGCAACTGTTGCACTTGGTGAAAATTGGAAAATTCCGAACAAACGACAATGGCAGCAATTGATTTCAAAATGTATATGGACTTATGTGTGCGATAAAGAGAAAAAAGGTTTTTGGGTAAAAAGCAAAACTACCTTTAACAGAATTTTTATACCATTAACAGGATGTAAGCACAATGACCAACAGTTAGAACGAAACAACTGCTATTGTTGGACATCTATAAAAGATGACATTAATGATTCTTTCGCTTTATGTTGTTCTAGTTGTGGGAAAGGCATCACCCCAAGTCCTACAATCGTTTACCAAAATAAAATTGTTGGCATAACAATTCGACCAGTTTTTATTAAATAGATAATAAGTTTCATCAAATAGATAATAAGAATGAATTACGTAGCAGCTATTTCTATTGATTTCGGCTCAACCAATACAGGCTGTGCCGGAATACACCCTTCAGAGAATGGAGAAGAAATCAAGTATAGAACTCCTGAGTTTTTCTATCACACAGGCAATTATGCAAAAGATAATACATGGTTCTTTGTAAAGCCTGATTTTTTAGAAAAGATAAAGAGAGATTTTAATAGTGTGTGTGATGAGGAATTTTCTATAGAATCAATAGTTTCCCATCCCGATAATCCCAATATAATATGGGGAAGAAAACCTATTAAACAATTTAGTTCATTAATTAAAACAGAAGGTTGGATACAATTTAGATGGTTAAAGATGGATTTCCTGCATGGAACATCTTATTCTAGTAATCTTTTGCCTATTGAACAAGCTATTAAATTATTCTTTAGAATCCTAAAGATAGAAAGATTAAAGGCGGAGAGTGCGAGATTAAAAAGAAAGGTTTCTGCTGATGAGATATTATGGGGAGTTACAATACCATCTGTTTTAAGTATAGAGCAAAAACAGATAATGCTATCTGTCGTCAAAGACATCTTGTCTCCTGATGCAAGAATTTTATCTGAACCTGAAGGGCCTATGGTTTCAAGTTTTGTTCATGGTGGTAAGTCATTTGACGGGTATCAAGATGGAAGAGTTTCTTTAGTCATCGATTGTGGCGGAGGAACTACTGACATTTGTTTGATGCAAGAAAACACAAAAGGTGAAAAACCTATTGTTGATATGATTGCGCACTCTGATGGTTCTGTTGCAGGTGGCAACGATGTAGATAACGCTTTCTATATATACTTTTTAAGAAAAATTTCTAAAGGTAAAACTTCTGATCACGGTGTCAGTTATGACAACCTATCAGATAAAGAACTGACGAAATGTTTGCTTGATGCTTTCAGAACAGATGAACCAAAGCAATTTATGGACTTTGAGGATGATTGGTTAGAACTGAAATCATCTAATGATTTTGAAGATGAGAACTTTCCTACATGTTCTTTTGAAATACGCCCTTCATATAAAAAGTGGTTAAAGAACAACGGACATGCTCAAGTTTGTCGTGTTGTAGATGACTTGATAGAAGATGGTTGTGAATTTGAGAAAAAAGAGTTCATTGCGACAGTTTTTAATCCTACTTTTGATATTATATGTGCTAAAGTACGTGAGATTATACAAAATAACTCGACAGTAAGAATTGATGCTATAGTTCCTGCTGGAGGTATGTCTTGCAATGATTTGCTTAATACAAGACTAAAGCGCACGATTTCCGATTTGCTTGGAACAGAAGCAATTAATAGATTTGAAGAAATACCTGATGCAGAAAGGAATGCAGGCAATAGCATTATGGATGGTGCTTTGTATATGCTTCTAAATAATGATTTCGTTCGAAGATTAGCGAACAAAACTTATTATTACGATTCTATTTGCGAAGATTCAAATTTATTCTTAAAGGCCAAGTATAAGAATTGTGGGGTAGATCTAAAAAGTGGTGAGATTGAAAACTTGCGTGACAAGGAATCACAATACAAATTTGAGGTATCGTTAGGTAAAGCTATAATGCTAACTCCTATTGCCGTACAAAACCAGCTAGTAAAAAATTATACAAATGATTTACAAACAAGAACAGATCAAGTTAAGGTAAATGTAGATTTTTATTCATCGCTTGACAAATTCGTTATTTACTCAAATGCAGAAAATCCAGACTTGACTTTGGAAGGTTCTATAAATATTGATTGTAAGCCTGATTGTTCATATAGATTAGAGGTGGATTTTAATCAGGCGCAAATTGCAGGAGATTTGCACTATGCATTTATAGATTTAGATACAGGTGAAATAGTTGCACATGGACGTATTGATAACGTTTTAAAAGATTAGAAAAATGAAAAGATATTTTATTCTTCTTATTATAATTGTAAATAGTTTGCATATAAATGCGAACTATTACACTATGGTTTTATTTGCTAGCTCGAATACTACAACTTTACATGAGGATTCAGTAAACACGAATGCTCTATTGAAGTCGAAAGTTGATACCATAGGTTTGAAAGGAAATGTATCCCCCAAAAAATCACATGGTGTTTCCAAAAATGCCAGTGCTCTAAATAAGAAAACTTCATCACCTATTAAGAGAAATAATAGTTTAGAGAAAACTAATACAAAGGCATCAAGTGACTTAAAAAATCAAGATATAGGCTCTCAAAATTTTAATAACGTCGTTAGTTCTATAGATTCATTAAAGCATTCCATTGAATCTATACGGTCAACAAATGACTCTATTGAGACTATCCTCTCAAATTTTTCCAATAAGTCAGAGAACGCTTTAAAAGGATATAGTACTATATTTTTCATATTTGGTATTGTGTCTGTATTTTTTGTGATAATTTTAATAAAAAAATACAGAGAAATTATTACATATAAAGTTAAAGGGCAGACTGATGTGACTTCTAAGTTGCAAAATTGTGTCTCTTTAATTAAAGAGAATACATCAGAGTCAATTGGCAATGTGCAGAATTGCACTAAAGAAGTGACAAAAGTATTGAATCAAGTCAACCAGATAGAAATTTCATTAAAGGCAATGGATGAAAAAATAGATGTTATGTTATTTAAATTAAACAATATGCCTATCGTCCAACCAAAAGATACTACTTCTGCAAACACAAACTCTGTAGGAAAAGAGGAAATAGATTCTGTAATAGAAGCCGAGAATAGTCCACAAATCACAGATGTACAATATAATGATGCTATTTCCGAATTTGAGAGAATTAACAATAGATTGTTTAAACTACGAAAATACAAAATCTATTCTCAGGAACTTTTACGTTTCTTATCTACAGGCGAGATGGATAAAGAAGAATACTCAAAGAGATTGGATGAATCAGATTTACCAGAAGATGCTAAAGAGCATTTAAATACAATTCTGTATGATATTGAAAGATTTAATACTCAACGGCGTGGGGTGATATCAAAGTACATATTACAGCAGAAACTTATAAGTTTTGATATTAGATTCCCTCTTCTTGAAGGGTTTGATGACAAATATGACCACCATTTTAAGGGTGATGATGTTACAGATGGTGAAAAGATTATACGAGTATGTAAACTTGGTTACTACTTTCCAAACTCTCATGTTGCACCATATAGGGTAAAATGCGAAGTTGATACAGAAAAAGAAGAGTAAATCGAGATATAACAGCACAAGAACCTTTATGGGTAATGCTCATATTAAAATAGGTAAAATTAGGACAGCAAAATAAGAAAAAGTTTGTTTTCTGAACAAAATTTTGCTATCTTTGCTGTGAAGAGTGACAGATGACACTTGTGACACATGTTTTCTTAAATATCCCCTACGCGCGCAGGCAGGAAAAACACTATATTAATATTATGCGTATATATGTGTATTAATAATTATAGAATATAACTGTCACATCTGTCATCTGTCACAAAAGAATGCTTTTCATAAGTGCTATAGATAGGCATCATAACCAACATAGATAGAAAATTATCTCAGTCACTTAGGGTTTGTAACCAAGCCACTTAGCGATTCAAAAATATAGGGATGAAATGACAGAATACAACCATCAAGAATGGATGAAATACATGCGTCGCCATGAGGCAAATGTATTCAATGCCATCTTCTATGACAAGGAAGAAGTCACGGAAGATGACGTTCGTTGTATTATTGCGGATGTGGCTTCATTTTTTGACTTGCCTAAACCAGACGTTAATGGCAAGTGTGAGACATTTGCTGAAGTGTTGCTTGATGATAAGAATGGAGAGTATGAACTGTCTTACAATTTGGAGATGCTAAGAAAGGTGGGCATCAACAACAAAGATGCCTTCACACTGTGTTTCGTTCATGAAATGGCTCATCAAGTATTCCACACACACCAATTTATGCTTTTTTGCAGTGAGCGATGGATGCAAGAGTTGGCAGCAGACCTTACGGCAGGACTATACGCAGAACGCCACAATCTTGCTACAGGTAAGTTCAAGTATGCGCTATCCAGACAAAAATACAGCATAACACATCCAGATGGTGAGCTGAGGAAGGAGATTGTGGAATGTGGCAGGCATTACTTGGAACAACAGATGGTCAATGGGACAAAGATGACCAATATGGTTTTACAGATGATGCCTTCATTTGTCTTTACCCACAAGAAGGAACTAAAGCGAGACTGGTACCAGATGCTTGATGATTTGGAAACTCCTCCACAAGACCCCAAGCATTACAACATAGAAGATTTGCCAGATAGCAATCTGTTGAAACAGGCTGTCATGAGATATAAACAATCAAAAGTGTGAAAGAATGAAACCAATAGATAAATCCCCGATAGACAAACCTTGCATAGGTGAGTTGATAGAAGAAGCATGTGCCGTAGGTCAATTTGCCGACAACTGCATCTACTTGATTGCCGACCCAGAAGCTGATATAAGCAAACATGCCGTGGACATCATGGAGCAATACAAACAGCGGATGGACGATGAAGACTATTACAACACATACGAGTTGGAGGTTTTACAGAATGTAGAACTGAAAAACCACCATAAAATAAAAGAACGTGTGGAACAATATGGGGACAACCTTTTGATGCAGTTGTCTTCATATAGTGATGTTGGTAAGAAGCGTTTTATCGTTGCCAAGACTAATGATAAAGAGTTGTTCAGCAATATTGGCTTGATGATTTATGCTGCCGAGCGAATAGCAAAGTTCGATATGGCTGCAATGTTACGTTCGTTTGTAGAGGATAATCCTGATGAATTTGTCGCATTGGCAAAAAATGCCATCACAGACAAGCGTTTCCAATCCAACTATTTCGCAGGGCTGGCGGAGCAGTCAATGCAGCTATCATTCGGTATGGCTGCATCCACAGCTTCTATCAAAGAACGTTTGGAAATAAAAGGTGTCATTACGCATAAGCAAAGACTGGAAATGTATGACCATCTTTTGGACAACCTCAAAAAATATCATAAGACTCACGATCCAAAGATAGAAGCGGAACTTGATTTCATATTCAGCATTATAGACCCAGTGACGATGCGTATGTTCTTTTTGAAGCAATCTCCAAAGCTACAAGAGAAAATGAACGATTTTGTCAATCCGAAACGATTGGCAGAGGCATCTACAATGGACTTGGAGGTATGCAAAGCAAAAAATGTTGGAGTAAAACGAAAGAACGATGGGCATTATCGCCTCTATCTTAGCAGAGACGATGAAAGGCTGATGGTGCATTTCAGTCGTAGTGCAGGTTTTGTGCTTTACCTCATCTATCTCATAGACCGCAAGAAGAATGGCGAGAAAGTCGATACGCTGAATATTGTGCAGTATAAGCAACTCTTTGGCAAACTGTATGAAATGGTATATGGCTATAATGGTGAGACGATATTTACAGACATGGTGAAGAACTACAATGCCGAAGGCGAAATGCGCCAAAAAGGATTATACACCGTATTGAAAAGCATCCGCGAGGATGTAGGAAACACCTGTGAGAGAATGCAGGAACCAGCCGAACCATTCCTACTACAAGATACAACTGCGCATCTTGCAGTATTGCCAGAGCGCATCATTTTGCCTGATGAGATAATGGCATTAGTTTAGTGTTAAAAATATTAAGGAAACAAATATAACCTATTGATTATCAAGTATGAAATAACACATATACTGTTCACATAACAAAGAACAGCTTACCTGTCAAAAATCCCCGACCTTTGCATTGAAAATTCCGATGTAAAGGTCGGTTTTTCGTATGTACAAACTAAAGAAATTTGACAGGTATGAATACAAACATTTTTACAACAAAAGAGACCATCTTCGGACAAGTTGAGGTCGTGCGCTTAGAGGTAGAAAGCAAGCAAAAGAGACTTTCTGTGTGCGATAAAGAACTGGTACAGAAGATATTTGATAAGGTCGTTGCAGACAATCGTGAGTTTGTCACAGAAAAGGAACGACTCCGCTATTTGAGTGCATTGACACGTGAGGTTGTATGGCAGGAAGCAAATACAGAGGAGTCTGACGAAATCATCAGTCGCTTGAAATCAAACGACCTGTTGTTTGCGCAGAAATTCTTCTACGGAACTAATCCATACGGCTGCAATATCAGCCGTTTCCGCTCAAAGATACTCTCAAACATCAAACAGACCTACAAGGTGGATGTGTCTGTAGAAGAGTTCGGGGATATACTCTATACTTTCCTTTGGAACAATGGTACTTGGAGTGTGCTTGATAAATATTCACGCAAGAGCAGTTTCTTTTGTTGGCTTGCAGAAGTGGCTCAACACGAAGTGATAAGATACCTTGAAGACATGAAAATTATCAATGTCAACCGTGAGCGAACGGCAGGAAACACTCGCCTGCTCGGAATGTCCGTTGCCCCAGAAACATGGGAATACGTCATCACAGACATAATGCCAAACGGATTATATAAAGATGTGCTTTTTGCAACATTGGTGGAGCGCAAGGATGAGAAAGTGTTGATGAAAAAGTTTGATGTCAATGCTGAAGAATTGCGCAGAGTTCAGAAGGAAGCAGAGACCTGTTTGAAAGACCGTCTTATCCGTAGCGAAAGCTGCTATGAGGAATTGGTGTTGCGTGACAAATCATCTCGCTGTATCGAAGTTTCTGAAGAATTTACCAAAGAGTTTTTCCAATGGCAAGAATGGAAGAATGAGTCAAATCCTTTGGCTGATGTATTAGGTGTTGACTTGGACAAGAAAGAATTGCAAGAGAAGGTTATCGAATTTCTCTATACCATTCCTGAGAAGTTGAAATGGACGGAAGAAGAACGTATCGTTTGGACATTACGTTTCATTGAAGACACTGCTCCTACAGAGGTTGCAGAACGTGTTGGAAGAAAACGTTCATGGGTGGACACGAAATATTCAAGACTGAATGTCCGTTTTAACAAGGCAATCAAGGAATGGTGGATAAAGAACGCAAAATAAAAAAATATGAAGTTTGGTGCCTACTATGATAGAGCACCAAACTTTTACACCTCTTTTATTACAAAAAATCAGATATGATGGGTAGAAATATTATTATAAGCAACAGTACATCAGAATGTCTGTTGCATAACATTGAAGATTATACAGAGTTTGTCAGTCAAGTGCTGCATGATGAGACATTCCTTATGGAGTTAAATAAGACCATGCCATTTGACAAGATGGTTAATGCTACAAAGAATATGGTGCCTCACAATGGTATGATAAAGAAAATGGGCATATCTGTTATGAGAATGGACATTGAACCATCTTTGTATTCCCTTGCCATAACGCTTATGTTTAAAGGGAAAGATGGCATTATGCAAAACCATTCCATTTTCGTAAAGGCTTGCAAAACCATAGAGGAACTTCAGCGAGTAGTTGCAGAAGAGAATTTCAAGAAAGAAATACTCACTGTATGTGAAGAAAAGATTTTAGGGAAAGAAATGGCATTAGTAGATTAGGAATATGGTACAAACAATAACTAAAGAGTGGCAAATCACCAAGATGTACATCTACGAAGTGGTGTTGCGAGACGGAGTAATAAGTCTTGATTGGGATGATTTTGAAACATTTGCAGAGAAACATCGCCCTAAGGTTGCAATTAGGAATGAAGGTGATGCTTCTGTCAAAGAACTTGTCAAGGAAGCGATGGACAAAGTTCAGAGAACTTGTTCTGGCAAACCTTCTGGTATCATCATTTCCATATCCTACAAGAAAGGAGACGAAATTAAGATGGATGAAATGTTTGGGTTAAGCGACAGCATGGATGAGATTGCCAGTGAGAACGTAGAAATCAAATGGGGCATCAGTCAAGGTGAGAGTTTAGAAAGTAAACGTAGTGTTTGTATTTTTATTTTCGGATAACATGAGTAAGGACAAGAATACAAGACTCATTTCTGCCCTTCATAAGGTGGCAGAGATGGTTGGAACAAGGAAAGAAGTCAATGGTAATGATATTGGATTAGGTATGCAACTTCAATATAACCGCTGTATGGAAGAGGCACGCATAGTGACGGATGGATTATTCAGAGTGGTTGTCATGGGAACATTTACCTCTGGTAAAAGTACGCTCATCAATGCCCTATTGGGTAGCAGGATTCTCCCTGAGTCGGCTTTGCCAAGTACCGCAATACTCACATTCATACAATTTGGATGTGATACTGATGATGTAGAGATACATTACAGAGACATTGTTAATGAAGATGGAAATGTCACCAAAGGTGCGGTGGAACATATCAGCAAGGAGAAATTCATGCAGACCTATCATTATGATATTGCGGACACCGAAAAACTGTCACAGATGGGAGGCTTTCCCCGTTTTAAGAAGGTGGCTTACTCAATCGTAAGATGTTCTTTACCATTGGTACAAGACGGAGTGAGTATCGTGGATACACCGGGATTGGAAGACAAAGATGTCGCGACGGAGTTGGCTTTGGACATAGCCGCAAAAGCACAAGCAATTATTTATGTATGTGGCGAACGAGGGTTTGCGGAAGCAGACCGTGAGTATTTCGAGGAAAATTTCAAGGGAAATTCTGGTAATGTATTCTTCATCTTAAACAAAATGGACAACATTATATCTGACCTACAACGCAAACAAGCTATTGGTAGGGTTCGCTATGACGTGAAAGGATGTTTCGTGAAAGCCGATGGATCCGTAGATGAGGCATTGATGAGCAAACGAGTTTTCGGGCTATCATCATTATTGGCTCTGGATGCACGTAGAGGAATGACTTTTGACGAAGACTTACAAAAAGATGTTCCTCTATCAGAAGAGAAGCAGACTATGAAACTACAGCGTAGTCAGTTTCTTCCTTTCGAAGAGGCGTTACAGGAGTTTCTTACCACAGACGGACGTTGCCTAGCACAATATGGAAAGATTTTCCGTACATTACTCTGTACTTACAACGATGCAGTAGAGAAAGTACGTGAGGATTTGGCGGTTTATGAACATGAGGATAATTTGACTAACGAACAAAAGGCAGATTGCCAACGCATTATCAACGAGATAGAAACAGGCTTGTCTGCAACCGAAGCGGCTTTCGACAATTGTACATTGAAGTTGCAAAACACCTTAGCGTTGCTTATCCGTAATGCGATTGATAGCGTGGACAGTACATGGGAGATGGATTTGGCTACGTTGCATGAGAAGATACGTTTTGGTATGAAAGATTATCTGTCATTAGCCGTGAGCAACATTAATGTTTTCAAGTCGAAAGATGAGCGCACGGAAGATATGAAACGTTTGCTGCAACCGTTCTCTCAAATTATAGCAGAGCATATCTCAGACAAGATAGACCGGTTTATGGAGGCAAATAAAACTGTGCTGCAAAATGCGATTATGGAAGCTGAGCAGAATGTGAACACGAATTTAGCCAATGTATCAAACCTGTTTTCACAGTTAGGTGACACGCTCACAGAAATGCCTGAGATGGGCAAGCAAGAAGACCAAGATTGGTTGCAAGCTGTCATTTCGTATTGTGTAGGCGATGCCAGTGCCATTGTGAAGAATTGCGCCGGAGGACATACTGCTTGGTTGGAGTTTATCCGCAAAGCTGTGTTCAACGGAGTATGGCAATGGATGGTTATCCAAATTGTTACTGGTGGTTGGGGTGTTATAATCTGTGGACTAATAGAATGGTTACAAATCAAAAACGGTAAGAATGACATGGTTGACCGTATGCTCACAGACAGCAAGAATGCGGCTTTAAAGGAGATTCATGCAAAGTTGGACGAACGTTTACGCAATATGAATACAAGCATTGCCATCAAAATGAATGAAGTAAAGAACGCAAAATGCGGAGAAAGCCAACAGCGATTGAATGATGAAAAATGTCGATTGGAAGAGATTGAACGGAATATGAACGACAATCAATTCAACGCTGAGCAGGAGCGTAAGCGCACGACAAGTATATTGGCTTCTATGGCATCAGAAATAAAAAGTTGTTATTTGGATGTCTTTGGCATTCCCTACGCTGAAGAACTGGCAACAATATAAAATAGAGCATCTATGGAAAGAAAAAAGATATTTAAGGAACAATGGCACGGCATACAAGAAATAGTCTTGTCTGACGCAAAACGTCAAATCAAGTTCTATGGTAAAGTCGATGTAAGACGACTATCTGCCAAAATGCAAGAAGAAATCGCCAAATGGCCACAAGGTGTATTGGCGCAAGGTGTGTGGTTTCAGGCATTTCATAATTCCGAGCCCAATAAAGCATTGGACTTTATGACGATAGCCATGGAACAAACGATAAAAGAGCCAGAGAACAATCAAATGCCATCAAATAAATGGTATTTTGCACTGGCATTTGTATTGACAGGGCTTCTTGCATGGCTGCTGCATAGCCAAACAAGCATGAGTATAGTGGAAAAATGCTTCTACCCTACTTTGTTCTTTGTGGTACTAAATGCGTTTTATGCACCCATCAAAAAGAAACGCATGGAACGTGCAGAGGATAGAATCATTAACAACATAGCTTGTCAGATGAATGAAATGGAACGTCATTTAGAAAAAACAATAGAATGACAAGAAGTTGGTTACTTCTATCTCGTTGGATGCATAAACAAAAGAAGAATGATGGTTGCTGCTAAAATTATCCGCAGAATTAAATGACCTGTTGATATAATCAAGTCATTCTTCCACTCCCTTATAATGAACAATAAAAAGGTATGAGATTATGGACAGAAATTATGAAGACAAGATACAAGCCGATGTGAATGCAATATTCACATTAATGGAGCAAAGAGTGGATGAGAAACAAATGTTGCTGATACATTCGGCATACGAACTCGCCAAGTTTGCGCATAAAGACCAAAGGCGCAAGTCGGGTGAGCCTTACATCAGTCATCCTGTAGCCGTGGCACGAATTGTAGCCGAGGAGATGGAACTTGGTGCAAATCCTGTAATGGCAGCATTCTTGCATGATGTAATCGAAGATTGCCCTTATACGATAGACGAGATACGTGAGCGTTTCGGTGACGATGTTGCCTTCTTGGTTGGCGTTGTCACCAAGCAAAAGAAAGCGAAGTATGACCAATCGAAGCAGGTGGACAACTTCCGCCAGATACTTTCCTCTGTACAGTTTGACGTGCGTGCCATATTAGTAAAATTGGCTGACCGTCTTCATAATATGCGTACACTAAGTAGTATGCGCCCTGACAAGCAGATGAAGATAGCCTCGGAGACCGATTACTTCTATGCCCCATTAGCTAATCGACTCGGATTGTATAACGTGAAAACCGAGCTTGAAAATCTGTCATTCCGTTATCGCTGTCCTCGTGAATACGAAAAGATTGAAAAGCAGTTGGCGGAGTTGCAAATGAAAGAAAAGACTGATGTAGAAGCCTTTATCGCCAAAGCGCAAGAGATATTGGCTACCAATGGCATCAAGACACGTGTTGAATTACGAATGCGCTCACCTTACAGTATCTGGCGCAAGATGCAGACAAAGGAATGTGACTTTCAGCATGTGGATGGGAAACACTACATCCGTATCATATACAAGGCAGAAGGGTTGCAGGAGGAAAAGAAAATAAGCCTGCATATATACGCAATGCTCTCCGATTTCTTCAAGGAACGCCCATGCTCGGTGGTCAACTATATCAATGCGCCCAAAGAGAATGGTTATCAGAGTTTCCATGTGAAATTGCTCAACATGCAAGGTAAATGGGAAGAAGTGCATATCTCGTCGGAACGCATGATACGCAACAATCGTCTTGGCTGTACGGCAGAGCGTACCGAAGACAATGTGAAAGCGTGGTTGGAGAAATTCAAGGCGGTACTTAAAGATATGGCTTATCATACCAACGAGATGGACTATATGGATGGTGTGACAGCTTCATTCTACTACGACAACATTATGGCATTTACCCCAAAGGGCAAATGTATCGTGTTGCCTAAGAATGCTACTGCGCTTGACTTTGCCTTTGAGATACATACAGAGTTGGGACTTCATGCAGTGTATGCACGAATTAACGGCAAATTGTCTTCCGTAAAGACTATTTTACATCGTGGAGACTGCGTTGAGATAGGAACAGACAATGACGCTATGCCAGAGGCGAATTGGCTCAATCATGTACTGACATATAAGGCAAAGCGCAGCTTGGGCAGCTACTTTGCCGACCGCCCTAAGATGGAGTACAAGCGTTGCACTTGCTGCCATCCGTTGCCGGGAGACGAAGTCATCGGTTTCAAAAATGCAGAAGGGCAAATTACGCTTCACAAGCGCAACTGTCTCACAGCTATCCGTCAGGCATCCAAGCAGGGCGATACCATTGTGGCAGTGGACTTCAAAGAGAACGAACAATTCCTTTTCCCTGTCCGTATCTGCATTCGTGGTATTGACCGCCATCATCTGCTCAGCGATGTGGCGGCTTGCATAACTGAGCAACAGAATTTGTCCATCTCAAAACTTCATACAGAAACCCAAGACCGCATCGTGGAAACAACTGTCGATTTTGAGGTACATTCTTCCAATGAACTACAGCGAGCCATTGACAGCATTGAAAATATCAAGAATGTGGATGAGGTGGCAAGAGTAGATATTGAATAACGACAAAGAATTAACAACATGAGAACTACTATATACATGATAGCGACAATGTTCGTCTGTGTGATGAGTATTACCGCTTGCAAAGGAAACAAAGGACAACAGATATACAATGGGAGTGATTCTGTAATGGTAAATAAGGATTCTACTCATCTTGTATTGAAACACCTGAACGTGGACAAGCGAATGGTTATGCCATACGTCACATGTTCAGAACAAACTGTAGATTCGTTGTTGGCTATTGCAGATACAGTGTATTCCAATACTGGCAATTACAAGTTGGAAGACTTGGAAATGGGGACAAAGGACTACAACAAGTACCTTAAAGAGGATTACAATGACACCATCCCCATCATCGTCGCCCTGTTTGATTCATACTCAAGAATGACTAATTTCGGCAAAGATGAAGCAAATGCATCATTTGTGTGGCATGAAGTGGCAAAACAGCAGATGAAACAATTCTATGACTCAACTGGTAGTGAATGGAAAGAACCAGATGGCTATGAAAAATTGTTTCATGTGGTAGATGGTATCATGAATGTTTATTATGGTGGCAATCAATCAGATATGAATGGTGCGGCATGGCGTTCTGTAATGCCTACAGACTATCGTTTAATTGAGGCCTACAAGCGATTGGCTGATCTGTGCAATGACAAGACGATAACTAAGCTCATACATGATGATTACATGTACACTCTAACAACCTATTATGAACATCGTGAAGCCATAGATGAATGGTATTCTGATTTGCCACGTGAACAAGGTGTGTTATTCAATTGGCTATTGGAGATCAAACTTAATAATATCAAGAAACTTGTCAATGGGTTCAAAAAAGGTAAATTGGGCAATAATGCCGTCAAGAAGAACTTGAAGGAACATCTATGTATTGCAGACAATAAAAGAATGAGACTGACCAAAGAACTTTTGGACAAGACAAGAGATGAATTTAGATAAAATAAAAGAAAGATGAAAAATTGGTGTTTATATATCATGTTACTTTTCTTTGTTAGTTGCTCAGAACAACAGACAATGGAAGAAACTTTATCTGTTCAAAAAATGACAGAACAGAAAAGTATTGCAGCTTCTCCACAAGACTCTATCAAGTCTTTGATTAATCAAGCTCAATGGGGCGACGGCAAAGCCTATTTGAAACTGGCAGATTGTTACCGTGATGGTTTTGGAGTAAAGAAGGATTTGTTGGGTATGATAACAATGACGGCTATTGCTGAGGAACGTGGTGGCATTCAAACAATGGATGACTATTTCAAAGATTTGCCAAACGAGCATGAATACAAAACTTTGTATATATTAATGGGCAGTTACAAGTCATATATTCAAGAAAGTGCTGACAGTGTGATTCAAGTTCTTCGTGGAAATGACAGCCCTGAAGCACAAGCACTTCTCTCCTTTGTCATGATGGATCAAGGTGATACAATTACCGCGACAAACCTTGTCAAGGAAGCTGCAAATAAAGGTTGCTCTTTGGCTGAAATTCTCTCCATAGTTCCTGATGGAAAAGAACCCGTAAGAGCCGATGCTGCTAAACTGGCGATTATTGCAGAACAAGTACCGCTCATTTATAACCTTCTCGGCAATCTCTATTATGAGCCTGACGAAAATGGTAAGACAGAAGAACAACTTGCCATAGAATACTATATGAAAGCTGAAGAGCATGCTATGCTTGGAAGAAAAGGTGCAGCACGAGTACTTAAATATTGTCATAGCGGTGGAAATGTTCAACTGACTGAGGATGATATTAAACGATTGGAGTTGATTGTAAAACCACAACTAATGGAAACAGAATAAGAATCAGTAAAATGAAGAGTGTCATAGTTATGGAGAAGATAAAGAATACGATGCAGAAAAGTTCAAAAATACTCGGAGTTATCTGTATGCTGACAATCATATTGTCTGGATGTACGGCAAATGGTAGCACAGACAGCAGTAATCAATACGGCGACAGTATTGCGACCATAGACTCTATGTCTTATTTTTGGCAACTATTAGGAGACGATTCTGCTAAGATAATTGCAGTCAAAGACAATCATATAGTCTCTGAGTGTATAATAAAAGGTCCAATTGTCGGAGCAAAACAATTTGACGATGGAGAGATATACATAGTGTGTCGTAATGAACAATTATGTTGGTTCGATGTCAGAAATTTCCCTAACGAATTGGACTTGCTTACAGATGAAGATATGGAAAATGATGACATATCACAAGAGAATGCTGATTCAATTATAAACTTATAGTTATATAATGGCATAATAAGCGATGACGAACAAAAATTTTCACATTGTATTGGCGGCAATCGTGATATACCTGTCCCTATTGTCATGTTCGGATTTGAAAATAGGTGTCGGTCTAAAGGGAGCAATAGTTGACGACGAAAAAATGACGCTTGATGGTGATACTTTTGATATAAGGGAAAGGATTGGCGATAGTCTGCTTGTCGTCTGGAACTATACTAATTTAGACGATAGAACTCCCTATTATCTTTTGAAATATGAGCATAATGGTTTCTATTATCCTCTAATTGGAGCGTCTAATATAACTTCTATTGACAATACAACTGACTATGTGAGTCTGGATGACAAAGAGATTTACGACATCAAGAACAAAAAGGTGTTGTTCTCACCTCCTTGTAGTGCAACAGGACTATACTATCTTGGCAAATGGAACAACTTACGTTTTTTTGCAAGTTCTGATACTATTTGCGTCTCAGATGGAAAATGTATAGGTCTTCAAGAAGATGTGTTTTGCCGCAAGCCAAAGGATGAAGACATGGTTATTTTGGTAGCAGGAGCGCAAACAATAGACGTTTCATTCAGCGACCTATATTATGCCAAAAAGGAAGATAAAGAAAATGACGTGTCTGTTGAGAGGTTGATAAAAGACTACCATATCAAACCAAGGAACAAGTACGAAAGAATGGATGCTGGATTTAGCGTGGATTTGGAGATTCCCAAAGACACAACAGAAACAGATAAGGCTATTCGAGAATGGATGATGGCTGCTATTAGGGACGATGCGTTTTATCAGTTGGAAAACAATAGGGACATTCCAGTTGGTAAGTGTACTTCGTCAAATGACATGCTGCATTCTTTGGATGAATATGGTGTGTTGTGGGAAAAACTCTGTCGGGCAGAATTTCAAATAGAAGATACGTTGGAGGTCAGGATGACTTGCGATATAAGAGTGAGGAAAGTGGCAGATTGTAATGAATACACTACCTACTATTATAGAGCAAGCCTGTACAATGGTGGACTTCATGATTTACCTCGTGAATATTATATCACTTACGACAAGAGAAGAAGTGGATTGTTAGATGTCGGCAATTCTATAAAACCATCCCAGATGCAGTATTTTCGACATTTGGTTTTGGAAAGTTTGAAGAAGGAATATGATTTCTGCTATGAACGAGAAAGTTCGTGGGAGGATTTTACACATTGTATATTCTCTTTCCATAGTCCTATGGTTGATACAAGCGGTATGGATGAGGTCATGCAGTCATTGCTTGTTCATAATTATTCTTGTGACGAATGGGCTGGATGGAAAGGGTTCAACGAAAAGCCATTCACGGAGAAAGATTTTCCTTTGACTCACTTTGCTGTATTACCAGAAGGCATTGTCTTGACTTATCATCCATATCAGATAGATTGCTTTGCGGCAGGTGAATATCATGCGGTCATACCTTTCAAAGAAGCTAACAAGTATTTGGTGTTTGACTATTCCAAGCATGAGGACTTGAAACCAAAGTTGGAAAGATTCATCAAGTGGTAAAAATGACAACATCAAGAATAATATAATAGAAAAAGCTATGTTACAGATAGATAAGAGGTTACATTTGCCTCTATATTATCATAACCCCAAAAGAACGTGATATGAAGATAAAATATGCAACGATAAGCAAGACTGGAAGAAGGCATAATAATGAGGATGCCTTCAATGTCATTGATATGTCCGACAATAATCGATTTATGGGAATTGTCTGTGATGGTATGGGTGGTCATTCTTTTGGAGAAACCGCCAGTGAAACAGTATGCAATACCATATCTGACTTTTGGAAGAAACATATCGGTACGCCCGATTGTGATTCAAAAGTAAAACTTGCTTGCAAGAAAGCAAGCTGTGCTATTGACAAAAGAGCATATGAACTTCATCATGCAGAGATGGGGACAACAATGGTTATGGCAAGCATAGAGGATGATGTGGCGACCATTGCACACATTGGCGACAGCCGTTGCTATGTGCAAAGACCCGAAGAAGGACTGTTCTATCAGTCGAAAGACCATGTCCGCCTTGACTTTGGATGGGAAATCGTTACCAAATGTTTCTTTTCCTATCGCCCCGAAGTAGCTGTGCCAGACATCCAACAAATCAAGCTTCAAGCAGGTGACAGAATATTGCTTTGTTCTGACGGACTGTATAAGAGCATGGCTCCCGACATCTTGCAAGCACGGATGATGGATGACAAACCAATAGAAGATATTCTTGACGTGTTCGATTTTCTTTGTGAGAAACAAGGAGATGATAACTATACGGCTATACTGATAGAATGTGTATAATTTTAGTACAACAAATAAAACATAGAAGCTATGGATAAGACTAATTTCAAGGATGCCTATGATATAGGTGAGAATATGGCTGTGCTTAGTGGGAAAGGTAGAAGTTACACCATCATCAATAAAGAAACAGGCAAGGCACGTCAGCTTGTTAGTGAAGACGGAACACTTCTTGTCGCAGACAATGAGATTGATTTTGATGCGACCAATAAGGGGTGTCCTGACTTCAATGGTTGCAAATGGGTTCGATATTGTTTCGGCAGATATGATAATTTCCGAAATGGCGTTTGCGCAATCTGTTGGACAGTATATCCCGATGGACGATACTTTGCTGACGAAGATGGTTTCGGCATGGAAGACAATGACGAAGAAAAGAAAATAGGCATAAATGATCATGCCATTCATTATTCGTCTCATATCTATCCTATTAACCACCCCAAAATCAAAAGATATATTGAGCCGTTAAAATAGCCTGATATAGAATGTTCATGTTCAAATAATGTAATCAAATAAAAATTATGATAGGAAGTATTATAGGGGACATTGTGGGAAGTATATATGAATTCCACAATATAAAGACAAAGGATTTCTCGTTGTTCTCGGATAGGTCTGGCTATACAGATGATAGTATATTGACAATCGCTACAGCAAAATGGATTCTCGAAGGTGCAAGCAAAAGTGACAGCGGTATGTATTATTATAGGTATGGGGCAAACTATCCACATCCTTTGGGAGGATATGGTAGTGGCTTCCAGAAATGGCTATGGCAAGCTGAAAATGGAAATTTTGAACCATATACAAGTTGCGGTAATGGTAGTGCAATGCGTGTCGGACCTGTAGGATGGGCTTTTAATACCATCGAGGATGTCCTTGAATATGCAAAACACTCGGCAGAGAGTACCCATAATCACCCTGAAGGTATTAAGGGCGCACAGGCTACAGCGATTTGTGTTCTTTTAGGCAGGAAAGGGTTTGGCAAAGAAAAGATAAGGAGCGAAATATCTACACGTTTTGGTTATAACCTGAACTTCACCTGTGACGAGATTCGTGATACGTATAAATGGGGAGGAATCTGCCAAGACACAGTACCACAAGCTATCGTAGCATTCCTTGATGGCAACGACTTTGAGGACTGCATACGTAATGCTGTAAGCATTGGTGGTGACAGTGACACTCTTGCCTGTATAACTGGCTCTATTGCCGAGGCTTACTTTGGAGTACCAGAAGAAATGTATAAAGAAGCCTTCAATCGATTGACTCCGCATTTTAAGAATGTCGTTACAGAGTTTGAGGAAAAATTTGGCAATAAAATTTTGAATAATGGGAATTTGACGAAGAAAGATGTGTAACTGTAAAGTGTGTTTTGAAAGAAGTTAAATTGTATGTTAGAAGAGAATTATAAGGCAACTTCACGCAATGGGCATGAGTTGAAAGATATGTATAATCCTGAGACTAACACTTTGGATATACGTTCAAACGGTGCTTATCCTTCAAACGTATTGAGCAACCTGTGCAGCAACAGTTTTCGTTTCGACGGCATGATATGTGGCAGCATGGAGGGATTTCTTCAATCGTTGAAGAGACAAGACATCAATAAGCAGCGTCAGATATGCAGCATGAAAGGTGGTAATGCCAGAAAGATGAGCGTAACATCGTGGCAGACAGACCAAATAGTATGGTGGAAAGGACAGGCTATTGACAGACAAAGCGATAAATACCAAGATTTGATTCATCGTGCTTATAAAGCCATGTTTGAGCAAAGCGAACGATTCCGTACTGCATTGATGCAGACAAGGGGAATGTTGTTGGCACATTTAACAGGTGAGAACAATTCATACAAGACTATATTGACACCAACGGAACTGTGTGGAATCTTGACTGAGTTACGTGACAACTATGACAAGCGGGATAAGACACAAGAACTTATCGAGAAGTCTGTCACATATGAACATGAAGACTTGGAACAAGAGAAACCAACGAAGAAAAAGATAGTCTATGTTGACATGGGCGGAGTGCTGATGGATTTTCATGCAGGATTGGAACTAATTGGCGATGAGCTTCGCAAGGAGTATGCTGGAAGATATAATGAAGTGCCAAACATCGTTTCTTATTTAACACCGATTAAAGGTGCAGTCGAAGCAATGTCTGCCTTACAGCAAAGTGGCAAGTATGACGTTTATATCCTCTCCACCTCTCCTTGGAGCAATCCAACCACATGGTCAGATAAAGTGGAATGGGTAAACCGATATTTAGATAAGTACTATTGCAAACGTCTCATTCTCTCGCACCACAAGAATTTGCTCAGAGGCGACTATATCATTGACGATAGAGGGAAACATGGAACAAGTGGCTTCAATGGAGAATGGCTTCGCTTTGGAAGTGAAGACTTTCCTGATTGGGACAGCGTGCTTAAATATCTTCAAGTGAGTCAATGATAGAAATGTTTGTTTATTCCTCTCTATGTTCATAGATAAAGTTAGTAATACAAAAATCATATAAACATGGAGACAAAGAAGATAACGATTAAAAGAGCGATAGTCCTGTTCTGGAAAGGATTGACAGGCATTGTTGCTGCTACGGCAGAATGGTTTACGACAATCCTTGGAATGCGTGACGAATCAAGGTATGGGAAATTTATCCGTCGTGTGGTAGGTGGAAGTTTTGCGACACTGATGTTACTGTTGGTTGGAACTGCAATATATGGCTGCATAGACAACATCTGTTACAAGTACAAAATCTATAGCCGCTTTTATCCATCCGATTATAAGTAACTAATCAAAATTAAGCGATATGTTTAGAGAAGTTTATACGCAACCCCTTTCCGATATCCGCCAAAGCTCTGTTGGTGGTATAGAAAAGCATGTCTGAAGTTATAAGTACCGTTGACGGAATATTGTATAACACAGACGAAATACGCTATACGACAGCAGAGAATTATGACGATGAGGGGAAACTGACAGGTGAGACGGCGGAAGCTGAAACTACGACTTGTCAAAAGACAGCAAGTTGTAAGTTGTATGAGGCAGAAGTTGGCTGGTTCGGGTTGATGTCATCAAGTGGAAAGATTATCACTCCTCCAAGATACCGTGATATTACAGCCATTGGATATGACTTATATCTCTGTAAAACAGACGATGTGAGAGGTGAAATATTGGATGGGAAAGGTCTAAAAATGAAATTGAACAATGTTAGTGATTCATCCAGAAGATAGAACAACAACTATACTCCAAGTTCTTTACAAAGGACTTGGAGCACAAGTTGTGACAGAAGATTGTTCTAATCGTGAAATCGGGCATCTATTGCATCATACATCTACTACCAATAGAATCCTGTTACTCGGACATGGGTCAGACAAGGGTCTCTACTATCGTGAAGATGACACAAAGAATGAGTTTGACAAGATAATTGTAGGACACCCACATGCTTTTTATCTACGCAAGCACGGCAGTAACCTTGTCGGGATATGGTGCCACGCTAATTTGTTCGCACAAGCAGAAGGCATACATGGCTTATTTTCTGGCATGATAATCTCTGAGCAACATGAAGCGGATGAGTATGGCATCATAGCAGCGCAAGAAGAGATAGCGACATCCAATCGAACGATGTTTCTAAAATTGCGCCAACTGCTTGATGAGAATACACCATTTCATGAAATACCAGAAAAGATGAAGGCTATGGATGAAGAAAAGGCCCCATTGTCTGCATTCAACTATGGGAATTTCTACTATCTCTAAAAATACATTATGGACATAAGAAATTGCATATTGGCTGTCTGGAATCAGTTAACGAGAAAAGGGGCTTGGCGTAATATATTCATCACGCACAATGCTTTTGGTATATTCAGCCAATACAGCCATATATCCCGACGCACGGGTAAGCCAAAGATTTCCTACCCCACAAAGAAAGTTGCATTACGTGCAGCTGAAGCGATGGGTAAGAAACATGGCGTACACTTCTCCGTATATAAGTGTGCATGGTGCAATGGGTGGCATATTGGTAAGAACAAGGAGAACAAAATTGTAAAATCATAAGGGAATACACGAACAACTATAAAGACAAAAAATATGATAACATACAGTAATGGTGGCGTGAAGATGCCCAAAACTTTCAATATTATATGAACAAATTCAACACGTATAAAGTTTGCTTTGTATGCACAGGTAATGCCTGCCGTTCACCATTTGCTGAGTGTGTGACAAAAGCACTTTTGGACAAGGAGGGTATGAAAGAAATTGAAACCTTCTCGCTTGGAACATTGGATTGGGGCAAGAATCCTCGTGATACGGTCATGGTAGAGACGGCACGACGAATGGGCTATAGTCTATCAGGTACCACGACGCACATGACTCATGAGAACCTGATGGATGCAGACTGTATTATCGTCTTTGAAGGGCATCATCGTAACGCAATCACCAAAGAACTGGATTATAACCATTGGGATAGAGTTGTGCTATTCAATAAAATGGCGTTCAATATAGACGAGCCTGTGGAAGATCCTCATTGGCAGTCGGAAGCGATATATGAACGTGTTGCACATCACATAGAAGAAGGATGCAAATGTCTCGTAGAACAATGGAAGCGGACATTGGTAAGGGATTAGTTATCGGTGAAAAGATTGACAGGACAACAAAGACGATCCTTCATCCCCTCAACATCAATTGATACATATTCAAATGAGTTGAGGGGATTTTTATTTTCAGTCAGTGATAGATAGAGGTTACTTTCCACTCTCCTTATACATAGAAATAAAAAGGTATAACAAGATAAATGGAGGACAGACAGATGGAAACTTCAAAGACTGAAAAAGAATGGTTCCGTCGCATCAGCGGACAGCATCCTATGACGACAGACGATAAAGAAGCAAAAACAACAGACGCATCCGTTCAACATGCCCAGAAAACAATGATTAGGAAGCAAGGGCATGGTTTCAATGATGTCGCAGGAATGGACAAATTGAAACAGATGGTGAGAGAAGGATTTGTCAATGTTCTCCAGAATAGAGAACTGGCAGATGTTTATGGCATCCGTCCTCCATCCATGCTCTTCTATGGTCCGGCAGGATGTGGCAAGTCGTTCTTTGCAGAGAAAATGGCAGAAGAGGTCGGGATTCACTTCATAAAGGTGGTACCTGATGATTTAGCTTGCACATGGGTACATGGTACACAGCAGAAAATAGGCGAAGTGTTCAAAGATGCCGAGAAAAATGCTCCTACCTTACTCTTCTTTGATGAATTTGATGCTATGGTGCCTCGGCGAACAGGAGATGAAGCCAATCAGCATTATGACAGTGAGGTGAACGAGTTCCTTTGCATGCTCAACAATGCTTCTGACAAAGGCGTTTATGTGCTTGCTGCTACAAATCACCCAGAACGTATTGACAGAGCTGTGCTAAGAACAGGACGCATAGACGAACTTATATATGTGGATATGCCAGATAAGGATGCACGTATGAGCCTGTTCTCATTGGAGCTGTCGAAATTACCGCAAGACGAAACTATAGACACCGAACGGCTTGCCAACCTGACGGAAGGCTATAATTGCAGTGATATTACCTACATCGTTAAATCAGCGGCACGTAAGAAGTTCAATGAAGCCATAAACTGCCGAGACGGAAAACTGCGTCAAATTACGCAAACGCAACTTGAGGAGATTATCGCAAGGCGTAGCCCATCGGTAAACAACCGTGACATACGTGAATATGAGCGTTTACGCAGCGAGTTCTCTCCGAAAGACGAAGGTTGTAAGCACGTCAGCATCGGTTTCAGATAAAATTGTAAAACATTAAAAACAGACGATTATGAAAGAAAAAATCTTAGAAGCATTTGCCAACCTTGGTTTTAAGTTGGAGGATGCAGATGGCATGGGGTATGTATTTGACTATGAGGGTATACGCTTTCTCTATATGTACAATGAGAATGACGAGTATTTCCTGTCCATTGCTCTTCCTGGTTTTCATGACTATGACGAGAACAATGCCGCTCAATACTGTATCTTAGAGGAAAAGATAAACTCAACTTTAAAATATGTAAAGGCATATACTTTAGGTGGCGGTATGTGGCTCTTTTATGAGCGTGAAATATTTGGAGGGGAGGATTTTGAAATAATCATACCTCGTATGATTTACCAATTGGAGGCAGGACTGGTATTCGCTCGTAACACATTGCGCGAGATTGAAACTTCATCCGATGATGATACGGAAGGTTGCGAGTCAACAACTGACGAAAGTAATGAATGATAGATGAAGGGCAATATTATGAAGAAAAGAGACTTGGTAAAATCCACGCTTGAAGTCATGGGCTACAAGCCTAAGGTGGATGATGATGGCGACATAGTGTTTTGCTGTCAGATGAAGACTATCTATGTACTTGGAACCCAACAAGAGGAATCCAAATATCTGGTGGTCATGCTTCCTCAGTTTTACGATATGAATGAGGGAGAAGAAATCAAGACGCTCACCGTGTGCAACAAACTGACACGAGATGTAACCTTGGCAAAGGTCTTTATAGACAAGACGTTGAAAAGTGTAACAGCCAGTTGCGAGTTCTATTATTGTGATGAGGAGTGTCTCTATTCACAGTTTGAACATTCATTAGACATCATCGCTCAAATACGTTCTGTTTTTTACAAAGCAATGAGAGAGATTGAAGAATAACAATAACACAAAAACAACTATATATTATACAAAATGGAGAATAAACCAACCAATCAGAAGACTCAGGTCTTCAATGTGATAATCCTCGACCGCAGCGGTTCGATGGAATGTATTCGCAAGGCTGCCGTTGATGGTTTCAACGAGACTCTGGCAGGAATCAAGAAGGCGCAAGAGAAATTTGCCGATACCCAAGAGCATTTCGTGTCATTGGTAACATTCTGTAGTTGCGAGATGCAAAAGGTGTTTGACAGAGTACCTGTTGCCAAAGCGCATTCCTTGACAATGGAGGATTATACTCCTTGCTGCTGCACTCCACTTTATGATGCCATGGGATTCACAATCACAGCCATGCGCAATCATGTCAAAGATATGGATGATGTAACCGTTGTTGTAACCATCATCACAGATGGTATGGAAAACGCCTCCAAGGAGTACGATGGAGGAAGTATCAAATCTCTTGTAGAAAAGCTCCGCACAGAGGGATGGACATTCACATACATGGGTGCCAATCAGGATTCTGTAGAAGTAGCCTCGTCAATGTCTATCCGCAATGCTCGTAATTTTGATTATAGTTCAGAAGGGACACGTGCTTCCATGCGCAAAGACACCACGACCCGTATGAATTTCTTTTCTCGTCTTTCTCAAATGAAGAATGAGGCTGCTTTTTGTGCAGAACCGATGTCAAAGGAAGAACGTCTTGGTTGCTATGGTAGATTGGCAGATGAAGCCTTTGATGAGGAGGAAAATAAATAGAAGCTTAAAATAAGAGGCATATGAAAAGAGCAATTATTTTATTTTGGAAAGGGTTGACAGGTATTATTTCAGCAACAGCAGAATGGTTCACCGTGATACTTGGAATGAAGGATGAATCTAAGTATGGCAAGTTTATTCGACGTGTTGTTGGAGGCTGTTTTGCGTTCATCATGTTTGTGTTTGCATGTGCTGGAGGTAATGCGTTATACGAGTTTGTTTACAAGAAAGTGAATGCTGCGAAATATTTGGATGACTCCTA
>OIZF01000210.1_pt1 | contig 41601 bp, 42 predicted proteins | sample 1588471 | NCBI WGS metagenome assembly OIZF01 (sample SAMN03283279) | human gut metagenome | biome: human-associated habitat; material: feces | host: Homo sapiens | place: Peru | collected 2012
AAATGGAGAAAAATACGATTATTTATGAAGCGGAAGAAAGAGGGTTTCATAAAGGTATTGAGCAGAATAATTTAGAAATAGCCAAAAAGATGTTACAAAAAGATTATTCTTTAGAACAAGTCAAAGAAATCACAGGTTTAACAGAAACAGAATTAAACCAATTGGAAGATTAAAATTTTTTTAAGTTGCGGTTATCTTTTATCTTATGATATAATGTCTAGAGTTTAGTTATACAGAAAAAGGTGATAGAATGGAAAGACTTAGCAAAGTAATTGCGGCATCTGGTATGGCTTCTAGACGAAAAGCTGAAGAATTAATTGATAAGGGACTTGTCAAAGTAAATGGAAAAGTAATTCATGAACAAGGTGTAAAAGTAAATTCTAGTGATTTAATAGAAGTAAATGGTAAAGCTTTAAAAAAAGAATTAAAAGAATATTATTTATTATATAAGCCAAGAGGAGTGGTTACTACTACTAGCGATGAAAAAGGCAGAAAAACGGTTGTAGATTTAATTAATACTGGAAAAAGGATTTATCCTGTTGGAAGATTAGATTATGATACAACAGGAATTTTGCTTCTTACAAATGATGGGGAACTTACAAATATCTTAACACATCCATCTAATAACATTGATAAGGTATATGTGGCTAAAGTAAAAGGCTTAATTGGAAAACAACAACTTACTACTTTAGCCAATGGTGTCATGATAGATGGTAATTTAACTAGTAAAGCAAAAACACGTATTTTGAAATATGACAAAAAGACAGATTCTTCTTTTGTAGAACTAATCATTCATGAAGGAAAGAATCATCAGGTAAAAAAAATGTTTGAAGCAATTGGTTATCATGTGGAAAAACTAAAAAGAGAAAGATATGCTTTTTTAACTTTAGATGGTTTGAAATCTGGAGAGTATAGGCCATTATCTGTAAAAGAAGTAAAAAAATTATATAGTTTAAAATAAAAACACAAATTAATTGTGCTTACTATAATATACATTATTTAGGTATAATCCACAGGCAGGAGCTTTCAAACCTGCTTTTTTTCTATCTTGCTTTTTTAAAATATCCTTTATATCATTTGCGTTTATTTTTCCTTCACCGACATTAACCAAAGTACCAACTATGTTTCTAACCATATAACGTAAAAAACCATTGCCAATAAATGTAAAGGTTAAAATATTTTTTTCACAGTTTGTCTGAATATCATAAATAGTACGGATATAACTTTCTTTTTCTTCATCTACTTTTGTAAATGCTTTAAAATTATGTTCTCCAATCAAATAAAGAGTTGCTTTTTTAATTTCTTTTATATTTAATGGCCTATTATATTGGAATACGTAATTTACTTGAGTCGGATTGTATTCTCCTAAATTGATTTTGTAGATGTACTCTTTTTTTTTTACATCAAATCTGGCATGAAAATCACAACTTACTTTTTCCACATTTTTAATATAAATGTCATTTGGTAATAATTTATTAAGGGAATTTTTTAGTTTGTTTTCATCTACTTCTTTTTTTAAAGTAAAATGTGCTTTTTGATTATTGGCATGTACACCTTTATCCGTTCTACCGCTCGCGCTTATTTTAACAGGTTCATTGGAATTCATTTTGTAAAGACAATCTTCTATCGTTTTTTGAATCGTTTTTTTATTTCCTTGGACTTGATATCCTTCATAGAATGTTCCATCGTAAGCAAATGTTATTAAATATTTCATAATAATTCACCCCTTAATATTACAAAGAAAAAGATAATAAATGACATTAAAAATAAAATGTCTTTTTGTTTCATTTTATAATCAATGTAGTTGCTTCTTTTATTTTCAAAAGAAAAACCTTTCATTTCCATTATTTCTGCTATATGGTTTGCCTTTTCTATAGAAGAAGTAAAAATAGGTAAAAATAATTTTTCTATCAGTATGATATTTTGTTTTATATTTTTTGAAAAGTGTATTCCTCTACTTTTCAAACTTTTTATACTATCATTGATTTTGTTTGCTACAATGGGAATAAAATAAATGGTTAAGGTAATACTCATGGATAAAAAGAGTGGATTGATTTTGAACCATTTTAGAGGATAACATAACGTTGTAAAACCATAGTTTAATTCACTTATTTTGGTTGTAAATAAAATTAGTTTGCTGTATAAAATAATTTCTATTAAACGTAGTAAACAAACAATATTGTAAGATATACTAGTAAAAAATAAATTAAAAATAAAAAGGAACAAAAAGAATAAAGAAAGATTAGAAATACTTTTTTTATAATAAATAAATGGTATTTTAGATAAATTTAATAAAAAAAATAAAAATAAGAAAATAAAGAAATGGGATATTAAATGATTACATAATATGGTTAGTATTAAAAAAAAGATCATGGATAAAATTTTGATAAAAGGATTTAACTTGTGAAAAAAACTATTTCCTGTTATATAGGAGTGAAGAGATAAATTATTTAACATAGCGATATATATCCTTAATTAAATCATTGATTTCATCTCTGTATCCAATTTTAATATTTTTTTTCTTTTTAACTAATTTAGAAAAAGAAATAACAGAAGGTATTTTTACACTGTATTTTTTTAATTTATCATTTGTAAAAACAGTATATTTATCTCCTTCTAAAACAATTTTGCCTTCATTTAATACAATCACATTATCCACAAATTTATGTAAGAAATCAGTATCGTGAGATACAATGATAATTGTTTTTTGATATTTCTTTTTTAACATACGAAGGAGTTTTACTAATTCTGTCTTATCTTTTTCATCTAGTCCAATAGTCGGTTCATCTAATAAAACAATTTTTGGGTTATAAATCAAAATGGAAGCGATGGCAATTTTTTTCTTTTCACTACTAGATAAATCAGTAATCTTTTTTTCTAAATATTCATTTGGAAGATTCATCATTTTTAAGGCATCTTGTAATCTTTTTTCTATTTCATTTAAACGGTACTCTTTTAATATTAGTCCAAGAGATAATTCATCTCTTACTGTGGTAGAACAAAATTGATCTTGTGCATTTTGGAAAACAAGTCCTACTTGAAAAGAAATATTTTCTAAATCTTTTTGTGTAGTAGCAGATGTTATTTTATAGTCTCCAATTTGGATGGTGCCAGATTGTGGTAATAATAATCCACACATTAGTTCTAACATTGTGGTTTTACCAGAACCAGATGATCCCACAATACCAGTGATTGTATTGCTTTTGATTTTAAAATTGCAGTTATTTAAAATTGATTTTATTTCATAATTGATTTTTTGATAAGAAAAATTAACATTTTCAAATTTTATTTCCATAAAGTATCCACCATTTTACTTTCTTCTAATATTAGTCCATCTATTAAATTATAATATTTTAATTTTAAAGATAGGTCTGCCATAAATGGCAATTTTTGGTTTGCTATTTTAAAACTTTTTTCATCTGTTAAGATTTCTTTTATAGGACCTTGTTTTATTATTTTTTTATTTGCTAGAATCGCTATTTCTTTTCCATATACAACATTTTCTACATCACTTGTTAGATAAATGATTGTTGTTTTTTTCTCACGATTAATTTTTTTTAACAATTTAAAGCATTTTTGTTTTTGCATTTCATCTAACATACCAAAAGCTTCATCTAATACTAATAGTTTTGGATTGGTAATGAGAGCCTCTGCCAATGCAACTAATTCTTTTTCACCGCCACTTAAGGTATGAACATTGCATTCTAATAAGGCATTTATATTTAAATAGTCAGCTATTTGAGCAACTCTTTTTTTCATTTCAAATTTATCAATATTTCTATTTTCTAGTGGGAAAACTAAGTTTTCTATCACAGTATTATAAATAAAATTGTCTTCTATTTGATCAAATAGAATGGAAATGTTTTCTTTCTTTTCTGTTGTTACGCACTCATTTTGAATATATCCACATAGTAGTTTTGCTAACGTTGTTTTTCCACATGAGCTACTTCCTATGATTGTAGTGAAACTTTTTTCTTTTATTTTTAAATTGAAATCTATAAATAAATTATCTATTTTTAAATGTTCTATTTTTATTTCCATATAACCACCACCGAATGCTTTTTATTATAGTATAGATTGTATTTTTTTTCAATTAATATTACAAGAAAAACTTTTCAAAAATTATTTTTTGATATATACTATAAATAGTGTAAGATAGGGTGAAGCGTGATGATACTAAGAAGACCATTTGCTTTTTTGATTAAACATTTTCGTTTATTTCATTTTATAATGCTTGTTTTTATGGGATATATATTATATAGCTCTAATTCAATATTGTCGTATTTTAGAGAATATTTAAATAGTACGATGACGTTAATTAATCATGATGTAGTATTAACTTTATATCCTACCTTTTTATTTTTTTCCATTATGGTTGTTATCATTATTAGTATTGTAATTTTAGTATTGATGGCGTTTAAACATAAACCATTTAAATTTTATATTGTAAATATTTTGATAATGGTAGTAACTCTTGTCATTTTGTTAATTTCTAGAAATACAATTAGTAATCTAGAATTGTCTTTAATAGAGGTTAGAATTTTAAAATTAGTACAAGATTTTGTTTTAATTTCTATTTTATTACAAATTATCCCATGTATTATGACTTGTATTCGAGCAACAGGTTTTAATATTAAACAGTTTGATTTTGAAAAGGATTTAAAAGAACTGGATATTGATGTAAAAGATAATGAAGAGTTTGAAGTAAATTTTGATTTAGAAACAGATCGTTATTATCGTAGATTTAGAAAAATAATGAGGTATATTAAGTACATCTATATTGAAAATAAGTATTTGTTTACAATTATAGGCTCTGTTTTATTTGCTATTATTTGTCTTATTGTTTATTTAAATCAATCTATTTATAATAAAGTTTATAAAGAAAATGAAACTTTAAAAACACAGGAGTTTTATTTTAATGTGGAAGATTCTTATATTACATCAAAAGATTATCATGATAATATAATAGATAAAGATTATTCTTTTTTAATAGTTAAAGTTAAAGTTAAATCATTTTTTAAAAGCAAGATTTTACCAGTTGGACGAATAGCACTTCATGTAAATGATCATAATATTTATCATACTACTCAATATAAAACGGAATTTTCCGATTTAGGTTTTTACTATGATAGCAAAGAAATTACCAATGAGTTTTCCACTTATTTATTAGTTTATAAAATTCCAAATAGTTATATTAATGATGATATGTTTATTTATTATCATGATAATAATTTTAAGACAATAAAGATTCATTTAACACCAGAAAATTTAAATCAAGATAAAAAAGAGATTACTTTATCAATAGGTGATACAATTGATTTTAACGATAGTATATTCTATAATTCTAATTTAATTATCAACTCTACGGCTATAGAAAGTCAGTTTACTCTTCAATATAACTACTGTGTTAGTTCTAATGAATGCCTTTTATCTAGTGAAATTTTGAAGCCAAACTTAAACACAAATAGCGATAAAGCATTAATCAAAATAGTAGGATCCTTTACATTAGATGACAATTTAGTGAATCAAAAGCCAACAAATTTGTTTGATTGGATTGAAAAATATGGCAGTATTGTTTATACTGTAGGTGATCATGAATATAGGGTATCTAATTTGACGCAAGTGGTTTCTAGTAGGGTAAGTTCTGTTGATACCATTTATGTAGAAGTGCCAAAAAATATTTTGGATGCTACTAGTGTTAAATTAAAAATTAAGGTACGTAATTCAGTTTATGTTTACATTTTGAAATAATTATTGTTTTCTTTCAAAAATGATTGTGTTATAATAAATTAGAAAGGATGGTATAATGCGTTATTTAAAAATTTTTATTTATTTGATTATACTATCCCCACTTTGTGTGAAGGGCTTAGTTTGTGATAATACAACAAAAGTAAGACTTCAAAAATTGGCTCAAAATATTACAACTAGTTATGATTATGTTGAACAAAATGGAACAGTGACTTTTAATATTACTTTTTTAAATTTAAATAGTGAACTTTATTTGGTGGATACAGTAAACGAGAAAGATATTTATTATAGTGATACAAGTTTAACTTTGAACGGGTTTGAAAGTGGTAAAAATTATAAATTTGAAGTTAGAAGTACTGATCCATTTTGCAGTGGGAGTGTTTTATATTACATTTATGTCACAACTCCTTACTTTAATCCATATTATAATGATCCGATTTGTGAAGGAGTTTCTTATAAATATTGCAACAAGTGGCAAAAAAATGATCTATCTTATGATGAATTCATAGAAAATGTTCAAAATTACAAAAAAGAAATAATAGTCAAACCTGATAATCCTGAAAATATAAAAGGAATCTTTGATTATTTAATAGACTTTTATGTTTCTTATTACTATATAGTTTTACCAATTATCATTTTATCCATAATTATTTATATTGTAGTTGCTAGAAAAAAAGATAGTTTATTCTAGGGGGTGAAGTATGAAAAAAATAGTATTGATTTTTGTAAGTATATTTAGTTTCTTTTATTTTGAAAATGTAAAGGCATTAGAAGCTTGTACAGATACACAGATAAAAGATGCAAGAGTTACCTTAAATGTATCAGTGTTTGCCGAAGGAGTTTCTATTCCATCACTAGGACGTACTGCTTCTTCTGGCAAAGCTAATATTTATAAAATGACAATGACAAATAACAGTAATGGCTCTACTAGTAATGCTTTTTGTTTGGATAGTGGAAAGTCTGCTAGAACAGGTATTACTTACAAAATTGATCATGAAGTAACTAGTGATAAATGGAAAAAATTATACCAATATGGAATGGAATATAAAAATGATGATCAAAAGTACATTGTTGCACAAGCAGCTTTGTGGTTATTACGTGAACAAAAATCGTGGAGTTTATATTTACAAAGTGTAGCAGAAGATATCTACGTAAACAGACATTGTGAAACCATTTTAAGATCTTATGGTTTGTCTGAAACACAAGCTCAAAATACATGCTCTACGGCATCTACCAAGGATGACAGTACCAATTTTATTTATAGTCAAGTTTTTAGATTATGTACAGCAAAAGGAAATTGCAGCAGCGCAAAATTTATTGCTTCTGGAATCAATAATGCTGTTAATCATTTCAATAATTATTCTAAACAATATTCGGGGCGTTTATTTTACTGGGTTTCGACAAGTGGAGATTATCAAGCTATGTTAGCCCCTCTTACCTGTGGTGGAGAAGAAGTAACTCCAGAAAGACGAGTTTGTACAGATAATAGTGGTAGAACACACGATTATACAGATGAGTATAATGCTTGTGTTTTAACAGGAAAAACAGGAGCAGTATGTAAGTCAGAACTAGACAACAAATATTGCCCAAGCGGTAAGAAATATACAGTAAAAACAACTGGTAGTGATGCAGTATGCACAAATAGCTCTTCTAACGTTGGTTCTTACCATGAGTATGTAGAAGAAAGCAGTGATGGTCTTGCTATTCCTGGCAAAGGAGAACCAGAAAAGGTAGTAAGTTCTTATTGTAATTTATATTGTTTGGAGACAACAGCTCAACAAATTTTTCCAGGTAATGTAAGACCTTCTGTATCAGCTGGTACTTACCTTATTTGGCCTACAAGTGATGCTACTATATCCTCTATTTACAAAAACCAATATCCATTAAAATTCTATGGAGAAAAGACATGCTATGTTGTAATGGCAGGCTCTGAAAATACCGTAAACAAAACAAATATTACTACGGTCTATAATACTTTAACAAAAGACGCCAATAGCAAAAATAAATATGGATCATTTGCCAGAAGAACTTATGAGGCAACAAGATTGGGTAGTGGATGTGAAAGTACTTATAGTAATACATCTGGTGTTTGTAAGTCTTCTTATGATGATTATTTATCCAAAAAGAAATCATATGAAGATTATAATAATGGTTCTGAATATAAGAATGCAGTAAGTAGTAAAGAAAAAAAAGATAAACATAATGCAGAAGTATCACAATGTGAAACGGATGCATCAAACAAAGAAAATTCATGTAAAAATGCATGCAAGACGAAGGCTTGCAAAAATAAGTGCCCAAAAGCTAGTGATGCTAATTGTGGAAGCAGTGAAAGTACTGCTGCAGAGGAAAGAATTATCGCTAAACGTAATGATTTATTAAAAGCATACGAAGAGGCCGAAAAGGTATATAATAGTTGTCAAACTGAAAAAAATGCTTGTAATGATTATACTAATGCAGTTAATAAAGTAGTTAGTTTTGCTAATGAAGTAAAAGCTTGTGCTACTTATAATTTATCGTGTTCTGGATCTAGTTGTGAACTTTACAATTATGCAACAAATATAGATTTGTCTTGGGGAGATCCAGAGTATGGAAAAACCATTACTGATGCAGAATTGGAAAAAACTAAAAATTATAGTTCAACTGTAGAAAATAATGTTTCTGTAACAACTAGTGTAAGTTCTTCTCAAGGATTTAGTACAATTAGAAGTAATACATCAAGATTAATTACAGAAGTACAAGGAATTACAAATAACAGAAAAGTTGTTATGAGTGTTAATGTTACATATTCTTTGCCTACAGGTGATAATTTATTATATAATTATGTTGTAAAAAGAGATAATCGAGTAATATCACAGACATCAAAACCATCAGGTGATAGCAATTATGCTACAATTGGTTTTAGTAATTTACCAGTATCATTTGATGCAAAATCTTCTACCCCTTACAATTTAACTTTATCGAATATTCGATTTGGTGATAATGGAGGTCAATATAGTCCTAATGATTATACATGTAATTATGAAGCAACGAAAGCCACTCCATCTAGCTGTGTATGTCCGACTGGTACAATGAATGAGGGTAAAGATTTAAGCAATATCATTATTGATAAAGGTTTTACATGTAGTGAAGCTCAAAAAACATTCTGTGATACTGAGCCAACTACTTGTCCAGATGATGCTTCTATTGACTTGAGTTCATGTTTAAAAGATAGTGATTACTTTGCTTGCTATGATAAATATTGTAGAAGCGATGACACTAAAAGAAAATATTGTCCAGAAGATTCTAGTATCGATTTATCTGCTTGTTTAAATAATCATAGTTATGATACTTGTTATAATTTGTTCTGTACTGGAGGTATTAATCCAGGTGGTTATAAATGTAAAAACTCTTTAGGAGTAGATGGCCCAATGGATATTACTTCTTGCGTTATGACAAAAATGTCGCAAGGATTAAGTGAAGCAGAAGCTGTCGATACCTGTGATGCGTTGGTTTGCCCATTATCTGGCTTAAGAATTATATATCGTACTATTTCACTAGAAAATCCATTTCCTAGTAAATTAGCGGATGCTAAAATTACTCAAACGGGATTAAGTGTTGGAATGTTTAATGATAATGTAAAAGGTAGATATCCAGGTACAAACTGGAATGATCAAAAATTAGTAAAAAATCATATCTTAAATGTTACCAGAGGTGGTGTTACAATAGATGGAAGTAACATTTATCAAAATGAACCACTTTATACCTTTGTATTAACACCAAGTAACATTAGTACCATTAGAAAATATAACCAAAGCCAAATTTCAAATGGTGGATATGCAGATTATGATTTAGATTGTAGAATAAGTAATTCTAAAGCATGTGTTAGTGAATTTATTCACAATACAGATTTATCAGGATTGACAAGTGGTTTATGTGCAAATGCAACAAGTAGAAGTAATTTCTATACTTGTTCAGGTGATTAGAAAGGAGTACTATGAAAGAGTCATTTTGGGGGATATTCATTATTATGTTAGGAGTAATTTCCATAGCTTTCATTTACTTCTTTCAAACATATACGAATACCGATGAACAAAATTATATTTTGTTAAAAGAAATTACAGAGGCTGCTATGTATGATGCTGTGGATTTAACTACATATAGAGCAACTGGAACTGTTCGAATAGATAGAGAAAAATTCGTAGAAAATTTCTTAAGAAGATTTGCAGAAAGTGTAACTTTAGGTAATACATATGTTATTAAAATATATGATGTAAATGAGACACCTCCTAAAGTAAGCTTGCAAGTTTCAACAAAATTAAAATCGAATGTAACAAATGAAATTATGGAATTTGATATTGTAAATCGTTTAGATGCAATATTAGAAACCCCATATTAGAAAGGAAAAAAATATGAATAATTTTGTAATTAGTTTTAAAAGATTTATAAAGAATAAAAATACCGTAACAATTATAGGAGTAGTAGCTGTTTTAATGATATTATATTTTGGATATCGTTACCAAATTAATAAAGCTACAAGTCCAGTAACAGGTATCCCTGTTGCAGCAGTAACAATTCAACCAAGAACAAAAATAACAACAGATATGGTAGATACTGTTTCAGTAGCGCCTATCTTACTTCAATCAAATGTTTATCGTACAAAAGCACAAGTTATTGATAAATATTCAAATGTAAATACTGTTATTCCACAAGGAAGTATGTTTTACAAAGATACTTTAATATCAGAAAGCGAACTTCCAGATGCTGCTTTAATTAAGTTAGAAAGTGGACAAGTTCCTTACAACTTCCCTGTTAATATGGCAATGACATATTATAATTCTATTTATCCAGATAACTATATTGATATTTATATGAAGGCAGTTAACGAAAATGGAACATTAATGGTTGGAAAATTAATTGAAAATGTTAAAGTTTTAGCTGTAAAAGATTCACAAGGAAGACATGTATTTGAAAATTCAGAAGAAACAAGAACACCAGCCGTTTTAATTTTTGGTGTTAGTGACGAATTAAATATTTTACTTAGAAAAGCAAGTTATATGAGTTCTTTCTCAGTAGTATTATTCCCAGTTCCACATGGTGTAAATGGAGCAGCTGAAGTAACTGGAGCTACTGCTGTAAGTTCACAAACATTAAAAGACTTTATAAATGCCAATACTGTACCAAATGATGAATTAGTAACACCAGAAGGAGAATAAGCTTGAATGATATGTTTTCATCTATTGACTTTGGGCCATTAGATGAGTATTTAAAAACAGATGACATTACAGATATTTCTTACAGTAACGGTGGACAGATATGGTTAAAAACATTATCTAGAGGTATTTATAGGGTAGAAAATCCTAATTTAAATAATGCATTTATGGAAAAATTAGCGTTTCAATGCGCCAATGTAATGGGTACAACATTTAATATGGCGCATCCTTTCCTTGATGCAGAAAGTGCTGAGTTGCGTCTTAATTTTGTCCATGATTCGATTGCTAAAAATGGAATTGCTTGTGTTGTTCGTAAGACACCAGCTAAAATCAGACTAGAAAAAGATAAATTAATCGAACAAAAATATGTTGATTTAGATATCCATGACTTTTTAATTAAATGTGTTATTGGACATTGTAATACCATTGTTTGTGGAGAAACGGGTAGTGGTAAAACAGAATTTGTTAAATATTTAGCAGCTCACACAAAAGAAGATGAAAAAATTATTACAATAGAGGATACATTGGAACTTCATTTGGATCGTATTTTTCCACATAGAGATATTGTTGCTATGAAAACAAATAACATTGCTTCCTATTCAGATGTGTTAGTTACTTGTATGAGACAAAACCCTAAATGGATTTTATTATCCGAAGTCAGAAGTGCGGAAGCAGTGCTTGCGGTTCGTAACTCTATTTCATCAGGACACTATATTTTATCAACAATTCATGCTGATAAAGCAAGTTCTATCCCAAATCGTATGTATAGTTTGCTTGAAACAAATCAAGATTTGGATCAATTTTTAAAATCAATCTATCGTTATATTCAGTTAGGCGTTTGTATAAGAGGTTATCAAGATAAAGTAACAAAAAGATTTGTTCGTGAAATTGCTGAAGTAACAGAATTTTATGTAACAGAAGATAATCAACCAAAATACAACGTGATTTATAAAAAGAGTACCAGTGGAAAAGTGGAAAGAAGACATCCATCCAGCTATTTAATTGATTATTTAGATGCACAAGGTATTTCATTAAAACCAGATGAAATTTATGTTCCTGAAGTTAATGACAAAGTAGAAGAATTGTTTTAAAGGAGGATTATATGGAATTTATTATATTTGCTATAATCGCGTTCATTGCTATTTTTGTTCTTGCCTATCGAAACAACAATGGCGGAAATGTTTATAAATATATTACAAAACAAGCAGGTGTTTTGTATGATAAATATGCACCATATTCTTATAAAGAAGTAAGAGAAAAAGTAAAAGCTCTAGGGCAAGAATATACAAAAAAACAGTATACTATTCAAATTTCTGTATTTGCCATTGCTTCTGCTGTAATTTCCTATTTGTATTTTTACAATTTAATTGTTTCTATCGTATATGTAGCAATTTCAATTACAATTATTCCTTATTTAACATATTTAAGATGTAAAAGAATTTATAGTGAGTTTATTTTTGAGCAAATTCAAGTATATACAACTAACACCATTATGGAATTTGCTACCACACAATCTTTTGTTAAAGCATTAGAGGGTGTTTATCAGTCTGGTGTTTTAGAAGATCCAGTAGCTAGCGATGTTAAAATGATGATTGATTTAGCTTATGAAAATGGTACGATTGAAGAATCTATTAACTACATGAACGCTAGATACGATTACTACATTGTTCGTAATATGCATCAAATTTTCTTACAAATTACCAATGAAGGTTCCAAAAATTCTTCTGAAGCACTTGAGAATATGTCGCTAGATATTGATATGCTAGTTGAAAATGTTTACCGTGATAGAATGGATAGAGCAGCTTTTCATAAGAAATTTTTACAGTTTGGTATTGTTTTGTATTTAATGGTTATGTTAGTTCAATTTTTACTAGGACCAGAACAATATATTAATATGTTAGGAAACTGGGTTGTACAGGTTTTACTACATTTAATTATTATTGTTAACACATACTTCTTGTTAAGTGGTGAAAAATATTATAATGAGAATGTGGGGGCTGAATAATGGAATTTATATTAATTGCAATTATTATTCTATTTGTTTTGGAATATACTAAAAAAATTGATACTAAAAAATTCATTGGTGAGGCAGAACCATATTTTAGATTTCTAATGGAAGATGATTATAAATTTTTACTTAGTGTAAGATATGGTGATGATGTAGACGTCAATCAATTATTCAGCATTCGTGTACGCAATGGTGTTGTTACGATTGTTGTATTAGTATTTGTATTTTTACTTTCTAATTTTTCATTTATAAATTTATTACTTTCATTTATTGCTGGATATTTAATTTTTAAACAGCCATATATGAAATTACAAAAATATTATAAAAATAATTTGTCAAAAATTGATCAAATGTTACCATATTATTTGAAAAGTTTGGAAATATTAGTTCAACATTATACTGTGCCAGTAGCGCTTCGTAAATCAATAGATACAGCACCTGAAATTTTTAAAAGTGGACTTACTACTTTAGTAGAAAAAATTGAAGCTGGTGTTTCAACTGTTGATCCCTATATGGATTTTGCTAAAGAATATCCAGTAAGGGACTCTATGCGTATGATGAGACTTTTATATCGTTTAGGATTAGGTTCCCAAGAAAATAAACAAGAACAATTACTATTATTTTCAAGAACCGTTTCAACTCTTCAAAATAAAGCACGTGAACAAAAATATAAAGAACGTTTAGATAAAATGGAAAATAAAACAATGCAGATGTTAATGGTTACTGGTGGTGGTATTTTGTTATTACTACTATATGCTATGATGTCTATGATGAACTTTTAAGAGCTTTGCTCTTTTTTTGTGAATAAGTTTTATTGTTTAAAAAGGTATTTTTAATTATTTACAACGATTTTACATATTTTATGGCTATAAATATATTATGTTTGATAAAATAAAAAAAAGGTGTTATACTAATATTGTATAAATAGATAATGTTGGGTGGTGAATTAAATGAAAGAAGCAGCTGGAGAAGCAAACATGACAGTTGTTACTATTATTTTGATTGGTGTTATTGTAGCAATTGCTACACCAATTGTTAATAGTATGATGACTAATACAAAAAATAGAACTGATTGTATGAATAATGGTGGAGTTTGGGACAGCAGTTCTAATTCATGCAAAGATGCTGGTTATGCAGCATAGTGAGTAGGTGTTGATATGAAACAAGCAATTGGTAGTATTCCAATGTATAATATCATTATTGTTTTTATTGTAATAACTTTTGCCTTTTTATCAGCAACTTTAAGTTATATGAAAGCTTTTAGAGTAAATGGAAGAATTGCGAAAGCATTAGAAAATTATGAAGGTTATAATTCTTTATCTGATGAAGAAATTACAAATACATTATCTTCTATTGGTTATCGTATAGCAGAACCTGGTAGTTTTGAATGCCCTATTAAAAATGGACAAAGTGCAGTAGCAGCTTTGGATAAAAAAAATCATTATTATTGTATTTATGAATACCATAATTATAATAGCAGTAGTGTTAAAACAAAGTATTTTAATTATGGTGTATTAACTTACATATTTGTTGATTTACCATTAGGATTTGATTTTAAACTTCCAGTTTATTCTGAAACAGAGAAAATCTTTGAATTTACAGAGTAGGTGAATTATGAAAGAAGCGTTTGGAAATGCCTTTATTATGGGGCTGGTTATTACTTTTATTATTATTTTTATGCTTTTTTTTGCAACATCTACTAGTTATACAAAAGCTTTTAAGGTAAAAAATAAAATAGTTGAAATACTGGAAAAACATGATGATATTTTAAATGAATCGTCATCTACTTCAGGAAGATTAAGAAGCGATGTAGAAGAAGAAATTAATGCAGTATTGAGTGATATTGGTTATCGCATTAGTCCAACGCCAAATTCTTGTCCTACTAGAAATGGTGTAGAAGCAGTTACAAAATCAATGACTGCTAATTACGAATATTGTATTTATGCTTATTCTACTACTAAAGGTCCATATTATGGTGTAACAGCCTATATGTATTACGAAATCCCTGTAATAGGCGCTAAACTTCGTTTTCCTGTATATGGTGAAACCAAAATTAATGGTATTTTAGGATAAGGAGGGACAAAATGAATGTAGTTATTTCTAATAAATATCAATCGATGATTGAATCTTTAAATTTGGATGTTATTAAATCATTAAATGGTGAATTTGAAGTAGAAGAGATTATTAATCAATTCCAAAATTTTTTCTATCAAAGAATGATATTGGATATTACTGCACTTAAAAATTATCGAGATATTAGGACTCTTCAAAAATTGTCAATTTCTCTTGATATGGATAAATTAATTTTATTAATAGATGATACAACTGATGATGGATCTGGAACTTATCTGTCTAAATTAATATCTATGGGAATTTACAATTTTACAAAGAATGCAGAAGGAATTTTATATTTATATAATAATCCTAATTCTTATCGTGATGTAGCGCATATTCAACAACTAGATATGGAACCAGTTACACATGAAGAAGTTGTTGTAGAAAAATATGAAAATACAGTTCCTACTGGTCCTAGAATTATCGGTATTAAAAATATAACAAAACAATCTGGCGCTACTACATTGACTTATATGATTAAAAATCAATTGAAAGAAAATTATTCTGTGGTAGCTATTGAAGTAAATAAAAGTGATTTCAGATATTTTAATGACAAAGATTTAGTTTCTACAACTAATTTTGAAGTAGGAAATACTATTACTAAATATTCGGATCATGATGTTATTTTATTAGATATTAATGATTCTAAACAAGCAGAAGAATTATGCCAGGATGTTATTTATTTAATAGAGCCATCTATTATTAAATTAAATAAATTAATGCTAGTTAATAGCAATATATTTAAAACATTAAAAGATAAAAAAGTAATTTTGAATCAAAGTTTATTAAGTTCAAAAGATGTTTTAGATTTTGAATATGAATCTGGTTTGAAAATTTATTATAATATGCCACCTTTAGATGAAAGAGAAAAAAGCATTTACGCTTTAAATACTTTCTTAGTTCGATTAGGCTTTTCTAAACAAAAAAGTGAAGAACAAGAAAAAAAGAAGAGTATCCTTGGCATATTTGGAAAATAAGTTGACAAACAAAGAAAAATAAAGTATTATATGTGTATAAATTGCTTGTATAATAAGCAATAGAGGAGGTTTTTGAAATGTTAAATATTTTATCATGTACCATTGGTGGAGTTAATTGGTCTGATTCTCAAATGGCTATGATTCCCAATATCACATCTCTTGTTGTTACTTTAATAAAAGTAGCGATTCCTATTATATTAATTATTATGGGAATGCTAGATTTATCTAAGGCTGTTATGAGTAATGATGAAAAAGAAATGAAAGGGGCTCAAACAAAATTAATCAAAAGGGTTATCTATGCTGTTTTAGTTTTCTTAGTAGTTTCAATCGTTCAATTGGTCTTTGGAGCTTTGGGAGCTGAAGGTGTTAACAGTGGTAATAGCGGTGCTTCAATATCAGGATGTATTTCTTGCTTTGTTAATGGCGCTGAATCTTGTAAATAATATAAATATAAAAGTATGGAATTTTTTATTCCATATTTTTTTTTGTTATGCTATAATGTATGTGTAGAAAAATCTATAAAATTAGATGGAGTGATAAAATGAAAAAATTAGTACAAATATTGATTACATTTTCAATTTTGTTTTTTGGAATAAATGGGGTTAAGGCAGAAGAATATGAAGGAACTTGTGAATTGCAAAAAGAATCCACTGGAGAGTGTACTTATTCTTGCAAATTTGAAAAAGATTCAGACTCTTTAACATTTGATTACCGTGCATTTTTTAAAGGTAGCGAATTATCTGGTGAAATAACAAATTCTACAGTTAAAGGAGATAAATATTTTGGATGCGAGGGAACAGGATTTTTTGGATTCATATCATGCCTTACATCGAATACAAGTACAACTATTGCTCAAAATCCATCACTAAGTGATTTCTATGATAATAATGATAATTTTGCTTGTCCAAAAGTTACTCCAAAAGATAATGTGGATTTTAGAAGTGTCACATCATCATCTGGAATTACCACTTCTACAGTGATAAATAATATAGCTTTTACAGCGCAAAAAAAAGATACCTCAGATGTTACACCAGATTATGATGCTGCTTGTGGGTTGTTAGGAAACGAAACATCAGGCACAGTAATATTTTTAAAAAAAGCTTACCGATATTTAAAAGTATTACTTCCAATTTTAATTATTACTTTGGGTATTGTCGATTTTGTAAAAGTAGTAGTTACTGGTAAAGATGATGATATGAAAAAAGCTGTGAAAAGATTAACAACAAGAATTGTAGTAGCAGTAGTTTTTGTTTTGGTTCCTGTAATTATTCAAATTTTAATCAACATTAGTGGATTAAAAGGTGAATATTCTGGAATAAATGATGGAATTAAAGCTATGCTTTGTATTTTAGGATAAGACAAAAAGGCGGTGAAAATGTGAAAGGTACTTTTATTGACGGAATTAGAGAATTTTTTTCAATTGTAGATAGTGGAATCTATTCTTTAATAGGAACTTTATATAATATTATTGTCGATTTAGCTAATACTTCAATTGTAAAAGAACAATCTATATCAGATATATCAAATAAATTATATTCATTCATTGGAATTTTTATGTTATTTCGTATAACATTTTCTTTGATAACATATATTATTAATCCTGATTCTGTTACAGATAAGGAAAAAGGTGGAAGTAAATTAATTACAAATATTGTAATAACTTTTGCTTTAGTAATTTTGTGCCCGTGGGGATTTAATAAAGTTTGGGAAGCTCAAAGAATTATTTTAGATGAAAATTTACTAGGACGCATTTTTTTTGAAAGTGGCAAAATGCCTAATTCTAATGAATTATATATCAGTCCAGATTGTAGTACTTCTACAGAAGCAATAATTGGTGTTAATCCTGTAACATTAGAAAAAATTCCTAGTTCTGGTGAATATATTGCCATGATGACATTGCGACCATTTGTGCAACTTAGTGACATTGTCAAAAATAATTATCCATCAGATGTTTCCACATTTACATCTAAAAACTATTGTAAGTCTACAAATATAAAGGAAATGTTAAATGCTTCGATGATAAAAGAAGCAAAAAAAGATTACTATTATATAGATTATAATTTCTTTATATCAACCATCATAGGTGTAATTATTGTTTTAATTTTTGCTGGTTTTTGTCTAGATGCGGCTGTTCGTACCATCAAATTGACATTCTTGCAGATAATTGCGCCAATTCCTATCATGTCTAATATTGATCCTACATCTAGTAAAAAAGGTTTATTTAATAAATGGTTAAAAGAAGTTGGAATTACTTGGGCAGATTTATTTTTAAGATTATCAGCTATTTACTTTGCAGTATTCTTGATATCAACAATAAACCTTGACTCTGTAGGTGATATGAAAGTAACAGTTCTTCTTATTTTAGGTGCTTTGATGTTTGCTAAAAAATTACCTGATATTTTAAAGAAAATGTTTAACATTGACTTAAAAGGTGACTTTAGTTTAAATCCTTTTAAAAAAATTGAAAAAGAAGCATTAGGTGGAAAATTAATAGCTGGAGCTGCAACTGGTGCAGCAGCTGGTGCTATTGGTGCAGCAACAAGTTTTAGAGGAAATGGCTTTAAAGATAGATTTAAAAATGCTGGAAAAGGATTAACAGCTGGATTAACAGGTGGTTTTAAAAATCCTAATACATTAAAAGGACTTGGAACTGGTATGCAACCATATAAAGAAATTAAGAAAAAAACAAAAGAAGCTAATCAACAATTAAAAGAATTCGATGATTTTAATCACTTGGGTAAAAAATTAGTTGCATCTTCTTTAGAAAAAAATCCAGATGGAACCTATAAGACAGATGAAAATGGAAAATTAAAAGTTAATCAAGCTAAACAATTTAAACATTCAGAATATATTGATTCATATAATAATGTAAGTAATGCAAAAAGTAAATTAAAAGCTGCAAAAGAAAATTCTAAAGCAGCCAATTCAGAATTACAAAGGATTATTAGTGGCAATCTTACTGATGAAGAAAGATCTGCTATCCAATCTGGCGCAACAACTTATAATGCTCTAAAGGAAAAAGCAATTGCAGCTGCTTCTAAAGCAGATGGCGCTGTTGATAAAGCTCAAGGTGTATTGGATGGTGCAAAAGAAAGACATAAGATTATACAGGCTAAATATGCTGATGATGATGCTATAAAAGAAAAAGCTATGAAAGAATATCTTGACAGAAATTCTAGTGCTCTAGATCCAACATCTAGTAGTAATGTTTTGGGCGATGCAAATGTTAGCGTAAGTAATGCAAATATAACTATGCCTAATCAATCATCTCAAAATATTAATTCTAATAATGCTAATATCAATCAAAACCAATCTTCTATTGACCAACAATATACTAGTCAATATAGTGAAATTGAACAGAAAATAGCAAACAAAACAGCTGAAATTCGTGAAAAACAGATGGAAAGAAATGAAACCACTGATGATGAAAGAAGAAATAAATTGGGAAGTGACCTTTCTCATTTAACAGCTGAATTATCGCAATTAAAAGAATCCAGAGAACATCTAAATGACGAATATCCAGAGGATGCTGCAGACTATCTTGAAAATGTAGTCCTTGATGAAAAAAAATCACAAAAAGAAACTCTAGAAAAAGAAAGAGAAGCTTTATATAATACATTTAAAGATCCACAGGCATCTATTGATAATTATGGCCAAGATTATGCTACAAATGAAGAATATCAAAAAGCCAAAGCATTAGCTGATTTAAAAGAACAAGCTATTAAAGATCTTGAGAGTGAGCAAAGAGCAATCAGAGCAAAAGCAAATCAACTTAGAGAAATAGCACGTAGTAGAGAAAGTCAAAACATCGTAGAAGATAATTCTCAAGAAAATACGGAAGAATTATTTGAAAGCGATAGTAATACATCCTCTCAGGACGATATTGAACCATTATTCAATTCAGAAGATGCTTCATCAAATGCTGATAAGAATAATGAAAAATCAAATCGTAAAGAATACTTAGAAGATGAAAAAAGAAAATATCTTGAGGAATTAGATGAAATAAGAAAATATTATAATCGTGATGTATCTCGTTATAGAGGAAACAAGAGATATCAGGAAATAGAAAATAAAATAAAAGAAATAGAAGATGAACTCTATTATTTATAAAAAGGGGATGAAACTATGAATAATACCTTCTTAATCCCTGCTAATAGTAAAAAATCAATGAAAATATTTGGATTATTTGATCCAATTGACATTGTAATACTAGGGGTAGGAATTTTTATAACATTTATTTTGGTAATGTTACTAGATGTAGGAAATATTGTACTAGCAATTCTTGCAATACTTCCTGTATCTGTTGCTGGATTTCTTGTATTTCCAGTACCAAACTATCATAATGTAAGAGTATTTATTCTGTCTTTTTGGACATATCTTACAACAAGAAGGACATTTATATGGAGAGGTTGGTGTGTATTAGATGAAGAAAAAACAGATAAGAAGTAAATATACAGAAGATTTCGTACCTGTAAAAAGTATTGTTAATGGTATGATTGTATTAGACAACAATGAAAAAGTAACGGGTGTTAAAATAATGCCAAGAAATATCTTTATACTAGATTATGATACGCAAAATGCTATTATAGCTAATTTAAGAAATGTATATAACATGATAGATTATGAATTTTGGATTATCGTTGCAGATCGTCCAGTTGATATCAATATTTATTTATCACAATTACAACTTCTATATAATTCAACTATAGATCAAGCTAAGAGAAAAGTAATTATTGATGACATTAATAAAGCAAATATGTTTACAATGAACAATATTGTAGACACGGAATATTACTTATTATTTAAAGAAAAAAATCAAGATTTAGCGAACAAAAAAATTAGAAATTTAATCACAAATTTTGCTAGTGCAGGATTAAATTCTACACAAGTAACAAATGATGATTTAAGAGTTATCTTAGATAATTTCTTAAATGGGGGTCAAACTACAAATTTTGGGACGGTGATGCCAAGTGAATATTAAGAGTCAAATAGCGCCAAAAGGCCTTGAATTTAAATCTAATAGTTTCAATACAAGTGATAAATGTTGTACTATTATGACAGTAGTTTCTTACCCTAAGTATATCCAACCTGGATATTTAGCTTCTTTAACTAGTTTATCTGGTATTAAGGTAGTTATTAAACATATTCCACTACCTTTTACAGTCCTTAGAAAAATGCTAAATAAAGAAATTGCAGATTTAAAGCAAAGATATCAAGAAACAAATGATAAAACATCGCAAGAAAGAATTAGTCAAGACTATGAATCTTTGGAACAATTTATTACACAATTAGCTACTTCTCAGCAAAAGATTTATGATTTTCAAATGCATATCATGATTACTGCTAATAGTGAAGAAGAACTAAATCAAAAAAAATTTCAAGTAAAAAATTATTTATCTGCAATGGAAATGAGTGCTTTTCCACTTCGCTTTGAGCAAGAAAGCATCTTTAAATCTATTATTCCAATTTTTCCAAAGCAGGATATAGAAGATAGAATTGGTACACCAATTCCAGCTCCAACTATTGCCGCTATGTATCCTTTTATCTTTGATAGTATTAAAGATCCAGGTTTATCTTGCTTATTAGGCGTTGATTTTTCTGGTGGTGTTATTCTATTCAATCAATTTTTATATCAAATAAAAAAAGAGCACAACAGAAATAATGCAAATATTATTATATTAGGTACATCTGGTAGTGGTAAATCAACAGCTGCTAAATTATTGCTTAGAACACATATTCGAAATAATTGTCAAGTTGTCGTAATTGACCCTGAAGGGGAATTGGAAGAAATGACAAAATATTTTGGAGGAGATTTTATTGATTTAGGAAAAGGTGGAGAATTCGGAATGGTAAATCCACTTGAGGTTATCATTGATGCAGATGAAGAAGAAATTCAAGGTGGATTAGGCTATACTGTTTTAACACGTACTATTCAAACGGTTAAAGCTTTTCTTAAATATTATGATCCTTCTATAGAAGAAGATGTTCTTAATATGTTTAGTGAAATTTTAATTGAAACCTATAGAAGATTTGGTATGGATTTTAATACCGACTTTACTAAATTTACAAGTAATGATTATCCAACATTTCAAGATGTTTATGCTACAATAAGAGGTAGACTTACTTCTATGACAGAAGTAACAAAAGAAAAAGAAGTAATGGAAAAACTAGAATTAAAAATTCGACCACTCATTAGAGAATTAAAATATTACTTTGACGGACATACTACAATTAAACCTGATAGCGATGTAATTGTATTCAATATCCGTGAACTTATGAATGCCGATAGTAATATTAAAAATGCTTTATTCTTTAACATTTTAAAATATGCATGGGGATTAACTTTAAACAGAAATGTAAATACTGCTTTAATGGTAGATGAAGCACATGTATTACTTGCTGGTAATAATACTTTGGGAGCTGATTTCTTAGCGCAAATTCAAAGACGTAGTAGAAAATACAATACGGGAACGATTATCATTACTCAACAACCAACCGATTTTAGTGATCCAGCAGTTATAACTCAAGGAAAAGCTATTTTTGATAATGCATCTTATTATTTAGTAATGGGACTTAGAAAACAAGCAGTAGAGGATTTATCTAAATTAATCGATTTAAATGATAATGAAAAAGAAAATATTAAACGTTACAGTCAAGGAGAAGCTTTGTTTGTCTGTGGAAGCAGAAGAATGCAAATTAATGTTATTGCTACAGAACAAGAGTTAGATTCCTTTGGTAGCGGGGGAGGATTATAATAGAGTAAGGTGGTGATTCAACTTGGAAGAAAATGAAAAAATATTTGAAAAAGCAAGATTTCTTGGAATTCCCGTAGAGGGTGATTCTGCAGAGGAAAAATTACAAAATATTGCTAACCATGTTGGATTACCTTATAATTCTAGTCCTGAAAGCATATCTAACAAATTAGATAATATATATCATGATGATTTAAATAAAAAGGATTTAAGTCAACAAGAAAATTTAAATCAACAAAAAAATTTAAATCAACAAAAAAATTTAAATCAACAAAAAAATATTCAGAAAAATAAACATAATATTCAACCGAAACAGAATATTAATCAGTACAAAAATTCAACAAAAACAGATGAAAAATTAAGACAAAAATCAGAAAAAAGTAGAAAAATTTTTCAAAATACTGTTAATACAAATCAAGGACAACAAAAAACAGCAAAAGACGAAATTAAGCAGTCAGCAGCCAAAAAAGGGTTACGTGCTTTGGGAGTTCCGTCTTCTCTAGCTAATTTACTAGGAGAAAAAATAGGAGAATCGGATGGCGCTAAACCAAATATAACTTCAGCGGCCATTAAATCTAGTTTTCCTGTTATAGGTGGGATTTTACTGACTGGATTAATTGTAATCATATGTGTTTTAGCTATAGTAGGTTTAGTTAATGAGGGGGATATTAGTAACTTTAATAGTACCAAGGAAGTAAAAGGATATATTACAACAGATGACATATCAGATAAAGATTTATCTGAAAAACTAGTAGAATTAAGCATTTGCTCTCGTTACACAGATGAAGAAGTTCAAACAGAAGAATGTATGAATTCAAATCCAGGAAAATTTGTAACGCATTTAAAAGAACTATATAATAATTATAAAAATTATAAAGATATTAATGGAGAAGAAATTAAGCTTGATGTTCAATTAATTTTAGAAACAATTTCCTATAATAGAACAGATAGCGAGCTCTTTGACCAGAATACCTTTGATGAAATTTTAGAAGAAATGGATACTTTAGCAGAGTCCATGGTAGAAAAATATCAAGAAAGAGGAGATTTATACTCAATAGAATCGTACACTGATTGGTCGAGTGGTAAAGCGGTACTAAAAAAACGTTGTGCGACTGTACAAAATAATGTGGTAGTAAAAGCTACAAATGGAACAACAGTTTATTATCGAATTAGTGATGATAAGTATGTTTCTTATTTAAAATATGGAAAAGTTCATGAAAATTTTTCTGGAAAGGTTAAGGTGTATGATACAGATATTCATCCATCTTCCGATAGTTCTTGTATTCCAAGTGGGAGAATGTATAAATCATCTGACGTTGTAAGATATTCAGGTATGGCATCTAACACGTCATCCGGCACATCATCTTTTGATTTAACAGATAATACACCTGACAACAATAATACAACACCAAATAATACAAATGTGAAACCACAAGAAATTACCATTCCAATACCAGGGTTATCCAAAACCTACAAGGTTGCATGGGTAAGTGACTTACATTTAATATCATCAGCCGATAGAAATAGTTCTGACACTGCAAAAAATCGATATAATAATGATTTTTATACATCTGGTACTCATTCAGATGAATGGTTGCCACAAATTGTAACTTATTTAAACGAAGGAAATTTTGATGCGGTTATCTTTGGTGGAGATATAGTTGATCAGGGAACTGTTGAAAATATCAAATTATTGAAAGAATATTATGATAAAATTACGGTTCCTAATAAAATGTACATTCGTGCAGACCATGATTATTTAAGCAATTTATATGGGGAATCTGGTGATCAAAATATCATTACGTCTACTAGTGATTTATATAGTTTTTCATTAGATAACGTTTTATTTGTAGGAATAGATTATTCTAACAAGGATTTAAGTGAAAGTACGTATAATGATTTAACAAATAAGATAAATGGTGCTAGTAATGTTATTATTGCTACACATGTTCCTTATGAATCAAAAACATCAACTGGATTGAAAGAAAAATCAACTTCTCTTAGAGGTAGATTATATTATTGGCAAAGTGAGGATTCTAGTGCAGCTTATTATTTCTCATCAGGCTCTAATATACAAATGAATCAATATTTAAATGATAATATTTACAATGGTTCCAAAGTAAAATATGTGTTAGCTGGGCATATGCATGGTGATTGGGGTGGAACTATTTCAAGTTCAGGATTAAAAGAACAAGTATTCAATCCAGCTTTTAATGGATATGTGGGTGTTATTCATTTAATACCAAGTTAATGAATTAAGAATTGAGGTGATAGTATGACTAAAATAATATTAATAATCATTTTATCTTTTGTTATACTATCACTACATGTTGATTTAAAAAAGTGGAAAAAATTAATTAAATATTTTACTTTTTTGTTTGTTATTGGCGTTGTATATGAATTTACTAATCACACTTTAGTGTCAGAAAACGTAGTAACTTTATATGGTGCCAGTGACTTTGAAAAATATGCTTCCTATGCACAAGAAACAATGAGAACGAATGGAGTTTATGCTTCTTTAACTTTAGCACAGGCAGCACAAGAGCAAGGTCTTAAAGTCCCTGCGACGAATAATTTATTTGGTATTAAAGCAGATTCTAGTTGGACTGGTAAAACAGCTGCTTTAAAAACAGAAGAGTGTAATTCAATTGATTGTTATGATACAACTGGGGTTTTCCGTGTATATGATAGTGTAGAAGGATCATTCACTGATCATGGTGACTGGTTAATTAATCGTTTTGCAAATAGAAGAGAGTTTGCTAGTGCAACTACATTGGAAGGACAATTAAAATCATTAAAAAGTAATCCTACAGCCCAATATGCGACTGACCCTAACTATTTGTGTTCTTTAGCGAATATTATAGCCCGTTATGATTTAACCAAATATGATGTGGGAATTACTTATAGTGGTAGAGGAATTACAATTGTTGGAGAACATATTGATAATTTTAGAATCGAAAATTGCGCCTCTATTAGTAGCAACACCACTAGCTATAATGCTCTTTTAAATTATAATCCAGGTACAACCTATACAGGAAATTATGAAAATGGGTATTTGTTTCAGCTATTGAAAATACCTGGCTCAACGAATAATTTCCTATTAAATGATTTAAAAAATGGTTATGATGATGAAGCGATTTCAGAAATATATAGCCGAGTAATGGAAAACGCAGGATATAGTAGTAGTGGTTTCTATGATTCCAATATTGATGCTGTTGGAGGAATAGATCCTGGTATTTATAGTGAATGGAAACAGTATGATTCTAGATGGGGAAGTATTCCTCTTGGTTCTTCTTCTACAAATATAAAAAAAGCAGGTTGTGCAGCTACTTCTGTAGCTATTCAAATTTCTCGTTCGGGAGTAAGTTTAGCTAGTGAATTTACAAGTATTTTGAATCCTGGTAGTTTTGTTTCTTATCTAAATGCTAGAGGAGGATTTACTTCAACAGGTGCGATTCATTGGGCAAGTGCTTCCAGTGTCGCTCCAAATTTCCGATATGTTGATCAAGTTGCTGTAAATGATAGCAATGTGTTACAAACAATATCAAGATATTTAAATTCAGGTAATTATTATTTAATAGCGCATTTAAGAGGCTCTAAAAAAAATAATACCAATAATCACTGGGTAGCAGTTACAGGAGTAACGTCAAATGATATTTATATTATTGACCCAGGTCGCAATGGTAATTCATTGGAAGATTCTTATGGCATTCATTATGTGGATCGTATATCTATTTATATAGTTAGCTAGGTGATAAAATGAAAAAAAATAATTTAATATTTGTCGGTATTATAGTAGTTGTGTACCTTGGAATAAGCTTTTTTATTAGTTTTTTAATTAATATCAATAAAATGTATATTGTTTTTCCTGATAACATTAATATAAAGTACGAGGGAAAGTGGAAAATATTTCAAGATGAAAAAACATTAAATAATCTTTACCAAATAGTGGACAGTGGAGATCTGATAAAAAAATCAAAACTATCAAAAAAAGATGATACCGTTTATGCTTCTGATACCTCTTTAGAGGATGATATAATAGCCTATAGAGGTAGCAAAATAACAAATATTGTATATCAACATGATGACGAATTAACAGAAACAGATTATCAATATTTGTCTAACTCTTTATATAAAAAAAATATATCTATCGATGTAAAACAAATTATAACAAAAAAATATAATATTGATTTGAATAATGATAGGGTAGATGAAACAATTTATGTTGTGTCCAACAATTATAATACAGATTTAGGAAAATTATTTTCAGGTATTCTTTTAAAGAATACAAATGAATGGATTGAGTTTAATGAATTTGAGTCTGAATATAAATCTTATGTACCATGTATTTACTTTGTGGATTTATATAAAGATCATTTAGCAGATATGATTATTAAAAATGTTTATTCAAGTCTTATTGGACAAGATGTTAAATTAATAAGTTTCAAAGATGATTTATCACACAAAATTCTATTTGAAGATAAATTAGTTGAGGAGGGAAATAAATGAAATTAAAGTTTAGAGCAGATCCTAAAGATTGGTTGATTTTTTGTTTATTTGCTATATTTTTACTATATTTTATTGCTATATCAGTAGGAAATGTTATTTTCCTAGTAAGAGGAATAGAACTTCCTGGTATGAATCCGATTCCTGCGTTTGAAGGTGATTTATTTCCTGTAACCATGATTATTTATCTCATTGTATTAATTATAGTTTTTACAAGTGTTTCTTCTTACTTTTTTGATAGAGAAAAGGGACTAGGTATTTCGACATCACCAAAAAAGGAAAAAGGTTATTCTAGATGGGCTACAGATAAGGAAATGAAACAACATTTAAAAAAAGTAGATCCTAAACTAGAAACAAGTGATGTGGCTGGAATTCCTTTAATTAATAATGGAAAAGAAATATGGGTAGATGCTGGAGAATGGCATAACTTAGTTATTGGTTCTACTGCATCTGGTAAAACAGAAAGTATTGTTCAACCAATGGTAAAGACTCTAGCAAAGGCTGGAGAATCTATGATTATTACGGACCCAAAAGGTGAAATTTATGAAAGAAATGCGAATGAATTAAGAGAAAAAGGATACAATATTGTACTTTTGAATTTCCGTAATCCACAAAATGGTAATTGTTGGAATCCATTAACTTTACCATATAGTTTATATAAGGCAGGTAACATTGATAAAGCAACAGAATTATTGGACGATTTAGCTAAAAATATCCTTTATGATGAATCAAGTAAAGGTCAAGATCCATTCTGGGAAAATACATCTGCTGATTATTTTACAGGTCTTTCACTAGCGCTTTTTGAAGACGCTAAAGAGGAACAAATTAACTTAAATACAATTAACTTAATGACAACAGTTGGAGAAGAAAAAATTGGTGGAACCACTATTATGAAAGAATATTTCAGTGATAAAGACCAATCTTCACCAGCTTATATTAACGTTGCTAGTACCTTAATGGCGCCAGCTGATACAAAAGGAAGTATCTTATCAGTATTTAAACAGAAAATAAAAATATTTTCCTCTAAACAAAACTTATCAGAAATGTTATCACATAGTGATTTTGAAATGGCTGATATCGGTAGAAAAAAGACAGCTGTATTCATTATTATCCATGATGAAAAAAAGACTTACCATCCACTTGCTACTATTTTTGTAAAACAATGTTATGAAACATTAGTAGATGTAGCATTTGAAAATGGTGGAAAATTACCTTTTAAAACAAACTTTATTTTGGATGAGTTTGCTAATATGCCTCCACTTAAAGATGCAGATGCTATGGTAACAGCGGCTCGTTCGAGATTAATTCGTTTTACCTTTATTATCCAAAACTTTGCTCAATTGACAGAAGTATATGGTAAGGAAAAAGGAGATACTATTAAAGGAAACTGTGGTAACTGGATTTATTTAATCAGTTCTGAATTAAGCGCTCTAGAAGAAATTAGTAAGATGTGTGGAGAAGTAAAATCTAAAAAAGATGATAAAACAGCTTCTACACCACTAATTACTGTTTCTGATTTACAACGTTTACCAATGTATACTATGGTTATTTTAAGAACTAGGGAAATGCCATTTAAAACCAAAATGGTACCGGCTTGGAAAATGGATAAAGAAGGTATGTGGGGAAAAAATTATCCAAAAGCTACTTATCCACAAAGGGAAAAAGGAAAAATACAATTATTTGATATCAAAAAAGTAGTGGAGGAAAAAAGACAAAAGAAAATAGATGAAATGTTAGGATCTGATTTACCAAAAATGCCGAATATGCCTGGTATGCCTGGTATTCCTAACATGCCACCTTTCAACCCATTTGAAAATAATAAAAAATCAGCGCCTAATTTTGATGAAATTGTAAAGAAAATAGATGCTAAAATAGCAGAGTTAGAAGAAGAAGAAAAACAAGAAAAATTAAAAGAAGAACAAAAGAAACAAGAAAAGAAAGTAGAAAAAGTAATAGAACCAGAAAAAGAAGAACCCATTACATTTAAACAAGAAGAAGTAACAGATGATCAATTTTTCGATGATTTCTTTGCTGATGATGAATAATCATCAGTTTTTTTAGATATTTTTTTCAAAAGTAGTAATCATACTTTTGAAAGGTGAAAAATGTTAAAATGATATTATATTAACTTTATTAAAAATAGTTTGTAACAATAGAGTCTTTTTTACATATACTATACTAGGTGATTAAAGTGTCAAGCATTACCATTGATGAGTTGATACCAATGATCGATAAAGTTAATATTATAGATATAAGAAGCGTTCAAAGTTACAATAATAATCATATTGGGGATGCAATTAATATTCCTTTTGAAAAACTAATTGTATCTCCTCATACATATTTAAATCCATTAAAAAAATATTTCCTTTACTGCAGATGTGGATTAACCAGCAAGAAAGCCTGCCAGATTTTAACAAATTTGGGTTATAAAGTAGTAAATATTGAAGGTGGATATGAAGAATGGATTTTAAGGAGATAAAAAAATCTAAGAAAAACTTAGATTTTTTGTATGATTTAATTTATTTACTTATTTTAAAATATAATATATAATAGTTACAGTAGGTGATGCTATGAAAAAAGGTTTTACTTTAGTGGAATTATTAGGAATATTTTCTATTATGGCAGCTATATTCATATTAGCTGTTCCAGCCATTACAAATTTATTAAAAAAAGCAACGGAAAATGAATTTTATACTTTTGAAGAAAATGTCTTTTTATCAGCAGAAGCATATATATCAAATAATAAAGATAGTTATCCGGAATTAAGAGAGACTAATAAAAAAACATATGTAACAATAGAAACACTATTAAATGCAAATTATTTAAACAGTACTTTAATGAACCCAGCAACAAAAAAGAAAACAAGTGAAGAAACAAGAAATGTTATTATTGTTTATATGGATCAAAAAGGATTATATGTTTACGAATTAATTAGTAATGTAAAAGATGAAGAAACAGCAGCAATTAAATCATATGAAGCATTAACAAGCAATCCAACAGCTTCAGAAAAAGCTAGTGTACAAGCTAAAATAGATGCTCTACCAAATGGCTCTATTAAAGAAGCATTACAGAATAAAATAGGAGAATGATATGAAAACAATTCAAGATTTTGATTTAAATAATAAAAAAGTAATTATTCGTGTAGATTTCAATGTTCCACATAAAGGCGATCAAATTACAGATGATAATCGCATTAAAATGAGTTTGGAAACCATACAATACGCTTTATCAAAAGGCGCTAAAGTGATTTTGATGTCCCATTTAGGAAGAGTTAAATCAGAAGAAGATAAAATAGAAAATAATTTAGAAATCGTATTACCAAGATTAGAACAATTATTAAATCAAAAAGTACTTTTTTCGTCTGTGACAAGAGGTCAAGAATTAGAAGAAAAAGTAAACCAATTAAAACCAGGACAAGCTTTACTAGTTCAAAATACTAGATATGAAGACTTAGATGGCAAAAAAGAAAGTTCTAATGATTTAGAACTTAGTAAATATTGGGCTAGTTTGGGAGATATTTTTATTAATGATGCTTTTGGAACATGTCATAGAAGTCATGCTTCAAATGTTGGAATTGCAAGTCTTTTACCATCTGGAATTGGTTTTTTAGTGGAAAAAGAACTAAAGGCATTAGATATGAAAAATGCAGAAAAACCTCTTTCTATTATATTAGGTGGTTCTAAAGTGAGTGATAAAATTTCTTTAATTGAAAATTTGGCTCAAATAGCAGATTATATTTTAATTGGTGGTGGAATGGCTTATACTTTTTTGAAAGCAAGTGGTATTGAAATAGGATCTTCTTTGCTAGATGAAGACAGTATTCCTTTTTGTCAAAAAATGCTACAACAATATTCTGATAAGATTATTTTACCTATTGACAGTGTCAATGCAGTAGAAATCAAGGAAAATACAGAATATAGGGAATGCTTTATTAATGAAATTAAGCCAAATGAAATAGGCTTAGATATTGGATATAATACAGTAAAACTATTTCGCTCTTATTTGGAAAAAAGTAAAACTATTATTTGGAATGGTCCTGTAGGAATGTTTGAGGTAAAACCTTTTGATCAAGGTACAAAAGCAATTTGTGAAGTATTAAAAAATATACCAGCAAAAAAAATCGTAGGTGGTGGGGATACTGCAAGTGCTGTTATTCAATTAGGATATCAAAATATTTTTGATCATATATCTACTGGTGGCGGAGCATCATTAGAGTTATTAGAAGGTAAAAAGTTGCCAGGAGTTGAAGTTATTTATGAAAAAAAACATCATTAATATATGTATTTTGTCTATTATTACTATTATTGTATTATATTTTTCATTAAAAGGACATTTTTTAGAAATTATGGAAACCATTAAAAATATGAATTTTTTGTTATTCATTTTATCTATTTTTATTTTTGTTGGTTACATTTTTTTAAAAAGTGTTGTAATGAAATGGATTGTCCGAAATTTTAAGGAAGATTATAAAGGAACACAAGCTTTTAGAATGGGACTTGAAACAAATTTCTTTCATGCTATTACACCTTTTTCCACAGGTGGACAACCATACGAAGTATATCGTTTAGCAAAAGATGGTGTTAGTGTCATTCATTCCGCTAATATATCTGTTCAAAACTTTATTATTTATCAAACAGCTTTGGTTCTACTTGGTATATTTGCTTTGATATATAATCATTTTATGAATTTGTTTGAAGATATAGCTTTATTAAAAAATTTAGTAGCAATCGGTTTTACAATTAACTTTTTTGTTATTGTTATTTTATTTGCTATCTGTTTGTTTAAAAAAATGAATAAAATCATTATCAATTTTTTTATTTCTATTCTAAGTAAAATTAAGATGATTAAAAACAAAGAAAAAACACAAAAAAAAGTAGAAAAATATTTATCTGATTTTGATGAAGGAGCTCGTGTTTTATTACAAAATAAAAAACGTTTCATTTATTTAGTTTTTTTAGAATTATTAGCATTGCTTTTATTATATTTTATCCCTTATATTTTAATAAAAGGAGTAGGAATCCAAGAAAATATTTCTATTATAACAGTAATTGTTACTAGTGCTTATGTTATGTTAATTGGTTCTTTTGTGCCAATACCAGGTGGTACAGGTGGTTTAGAATATGGATTTATTGCTTTTTTTGGTAACTTCATAAGTGGACCAATTTTAAATGCACTTATGTTATTATGGCGTTTTGTTACCTATTATTTTGGTATGATACTTGGGGCAGTTATATTAGGACTTAGAAAGAAGGAATAATATGCGAATTGGCATTTTTACTGACACTTATCCACCCTATATTAATGGTGTATCGACAAGTATTTGTATGTTAGAAAAAGCTTTACGACAAAAAGGTCATCAAGTTTATATTGTTACAGTGAATACAGAAAATATGAAATATAAGTATGAAAATGATGGTAAAATTATTCGTATTCCGGGCATTCCTATTGGTATATATGATTATCGATTAACTGGAATTTATCCTATTCGCGTCATTAATAAAATTAAAAAATGGAATTTAGATGTTATTCATTCTCATACTGAATTTGGGGTTGGAACATTTGCTAGAATTATAGCAAAACAATTTCATATTCCCCTTGTCCACACTTATCATACTATGTATGAAGATTATGTACATTATATTACACATGGTTATTTTGATAAATCTAGTAAAAAATTAGTGGAATATTTTACCAAATTTTATTGCGACAAAACAGCCAGTGAATTAATTGTACCTAGTAAAAAAACTTACAATTTGTTTAAAGACAAATATAAATGTGATAAAAATATTTATATTGTTCCTACTGGAATGGATGTAGAAAATTTTAATAGGGATATTTTAGATATAAAAAAAATTCAATTGATAAAAAAACAATACAATATTGCAGAATCTGATTTTGTTATTTTGTTTGTAGGCAGATTGGCACAAGAAAAAAATATTGAGTTTTTATTAAATGCACAAGTCTCATTACAAAAAAAATATCCAGAATTGAAGCTACTAATTGTCGGTGATGGACCAGATCATGAAAAATATGAAAAAATAGTAAAGAAAAATAAACTAGTAGAAAAAATTATTTTTACAGGAGCTGTTCCACGAGATGAAATGCCTTATTATTATGCATTAGGAAATGTTTTCGTAACCGCAAGTCAATCAGAAACACAAGGATTAACAATTATTGAAGCAATGGCTTCTAATTTACCTGTGGTGGCAATTGATGATGAAAGTTTTTCTAACATTGTAGTATCTGGTTTAAATGGTTATCTATTTCAGAAAAAAAGTGATTATATAAAGGATATTTCTTTGTTAATAGAAGATAAAACATCTTATATACAGATGTGTAAACAAGCTAAAATTACATCATTAGAACATTCTTTAAAGTATTATGCTGAAAAGCTATTAGATGTATATCGTATTGCTATAGCAAAAAAGAAAAAAGAAAGCTTTTTAAAAAAAATAGCAAACAAAATAAAGAGGGGATAATGTGAAGTCATTTCTAATAGTGGCAAATTTAAAAATGAATTTGTCAGCAAAACAACTAATACCATATTTAAATAAGATAAATTCTTATTCAAAAAACAATTTAGTTATTTGCCCAACCAGTATTTATATTCCATATTTTTTAAAACATTCTTATAAGGTTGGTATTCAAAATATTTTTTATGAGAATGAGGGATCTTATACAGGAGAGATATCTCCTTTTCAAGCATCTTCTATTGGTATTGAGTATGCTATTGTAGGACATAGTAATCGTAGAACTCTTTTTCATGAAACGGATTTAGAAATCCATAAAAAAATCATGAAATGTTTAGAAAATAAATTAAAGGTAGTTGTTTGTATAGGAGAAACATTAGAAGAAAAAAATATGATGAAAACGTCTAATGTATTAAAAAAGCAAATAATGATGGATTTAAGAGGCATTCAAGATTTATCTAATGTTTATATTGCTTATGAACCAGTATGGGCAATTGGGAGTAAAAAAGTACCAAGTAATCAAGATATAAAAGACACGGTGAATTATATTAAAGAACTTGTGATGGAATTAAATCAATATGAAAATGTCAAAGTATTATACGGTGGTAGTATTGATGAGGAAAATATTGAGCTTATCACTAAGATTTCCAATATAGATGGAATTCTACTTGGAAATAGTGCTTTAAATGCGGAACAATTATTAACCATTATGAAAAAATGTAAGTGATCCTTACATTTTTAATTTATTTAAAACAATCATTCGACAAAAGTTTACAAAATGTACTCTAGTATTTTAAAATGAATTGCGCTATAATAACAGCATGGTAGTACTACGGAAAGGAAGAAAGCATGGAAGATATCAAAGTACTAATCATTGATGATAATACATCATTAATTGAAATGGTAAAAGAGTATTTTGCTGGTAGTAGTATTTGTATAAAATATGAAGCTTATAATGGGCTTGATGGAATGAATATATTAGAAAATAACCTAAACGATATTGATATTGTTTTATTAGATTTAATTATGCCAAAAAAAGACGGAATTTATGTCTTAGAAGAAATGAAAAAGAAAAACATTACCAAAAATGTTATAGTAGAAACTAGTTACAACGCAAGTGACGTAATTAGACAAGTTTCTGAATTTGGTGTTAGTTATTTTATATTAAAACCTTTCGATTTAGAAGATTTAGAAAAAAGAATGTATGAAGTGGTTCATAAAAATACCAAAAATAAAAATATTGACTTTACAACAAGTAACTTGCAATTATCCATCACAAAAGTTTTACATGAACTTGGTATACCATCTCATATAAAGGGATATCAATACATTCGAGAAGCAATTGGTATTATTTATAATAGACCAGAAATTATAGGAGGAATTACAAAAGAATTATATCCAGAATTAGCCAATAAATTTGATACAACCGTTTCTAGAGTAGAAAGAGCAATCCGTCATGCGATAGAAGTTAGTTGGAATAGAGGAAATTATTACTTGATGGAAGAGATATTTGGACATAGTGTAGATATTGATAAAGCAAAACCAACCAATTCAGAGTTTATGGTAACAATTGCAGATAAATTAAAACTAGAAGGAAATAAAATAGGAATTCATTAAGGCGTTAAAATGTAACGCTTTTTTGTTTACTAAAAAATTTTCACTTTTTAACTATTTCAAAAAAATAGCATCTATGATATAATCAATTCGTAGAATGAGGAGGTTATTATGACATTTGATAGTATAATTAGTTTATTAACCAAATTATTGGATGTATTATTAGTGTGGCTAGTACTATACTATATTTTAAAAAATTTAAGAAAAAATGTAAAAATGGTTCTAATATTTAAAGGAATATTAATTTTAATCGTATTAAAGTTAATTAGTGACATCTTTGATTTAGTAACCATTGGGTATTTACTAGACTATGTAATTACTTGGGGACCACTTGCTTTAATTGTTATTTTTCAACCTGAAATTAGAAATGTATTAGAGTATTTAGGTAGAAGTCAATTATTAGGTCGTCATAAAGTGTTAACAGTAGATGAACGTGAAAAAGTAGTTTATGAAATTGTAAATGCTATGGAAGTGTTAAAAAAAGAAAGAATTGGGGCTTTAATGGTTATTGAAAGAGATAATTCTTTAAGTGACTATATTGAAAGATCAAAGAAAATATATGCAGATATTTCTTCTGATTTGTTAGTAGCTATTTTCTTTCCAAACAATCCATTACATGATGGTGGTGTTATTATTCAAGGAGATAAAATTACCAGTGCTGGTGCTGTTTTCCCAACAAGCGATAGTTTGAAAATTAGCAAGCGTTTAGGAACTAGACATAGAGCAGCTCTTGGTATATCAGAAACCGGCGATTGTATTGCTCTAGTTGTTTCAGAAGAAACAGGAAGATTATCGATTGCGATGAATGGAGAATTAAACTATAACTTAACTTTGGATGAAGTAAAAATGATTCTTCTAGAAGAACTACGTCCTAAAAAATCTATTCTAATAGATGAGGAGGAAGAAACAGATGAAGAAAATAATAAAGGCAATTAGTATTTTTTGCAAAAATGTGATTAGATTAATTGATCAAAAAATAGTAGTACCGATTACTAAATTAATTGTTTTAATCACATCGAAATTTAGTAGTTCCAGTCGTTTTATTGAAAATTGGTTAACCAAAAAGAATACACTATTATTTATTTCTTTATTTTTAGCCATTACTTTATTTATTGTAATTGACCAAAAAATCTTAGTATTTACAGATAACACAGCAGAGGTTTTAAAAAATCAACCAGTAGATATCATTTATAATGAAGAAGCCTATGTAGTAGAAGGATTACCTGAAACAGTAGATATTACTTTAATCGGTAGTAAAACCGATTTATATATTGCAAAACAATCTTCTTCTCAAAAAGTAACAGTAGATCTAAGTGGATTAAAACCAGGTACTCATAAAGTTAATATTACTTATTCACAAAATGCAGGGAATATTGAATATATGGTAAATCCTAGTGTAGCAACTGTTATTATTTCACAAAAAGTATCTGAAACAAGAACTTTATCTGTAGACATTATAAATAAAGATAAATTAGACTCTACTTTAACAATTAAAAATATTAACTATGATACGGATAAAATTGTTATAAAAGGTTCTGAAAAAACATTGAAAAAAGTAGCAACTGTAAAAGCATTAGTAAATGTAAATGATATTGTATCTCAACAAGTTGGAATAACAACCGTTAAAGATGTTCCACTTATTGCGTATGATGAAAATGGAAATGTGGTGGACGTAGAAATTGTTCCACAAAAAATAGATGTAGAGTTAGAAATTGCCTCACCTAGCAAGGAAGTTCCAATTAAAGTAATTCCAAAAGGTGAAGTATCCTTCGGTCTTGCTATTAGCTCTATGAATGTTAGTGAAACAAAAGTAACCGTTTATGGTGATGAAGAAACATTAGCTTCTTTAACATCTATTCCAGTAGAAATTGATGTAAATGGTTTGCAAGAAAATAAAGAATACAAAGTAGAACTATCAAAACCAGTTGGCATTAATTCTTTATCTGTTAATAATGTGACAGTTACAGTTGGACTTGGCGAAATATCTTCTAAAGACATTTCAGGAGTTGGTATTACACCGATGAATTTAGGAGATAATTATAAAGCTCAATCAGTTAGTGAAGCAGCTGCAACCGTAACCGTAAATGTGAAGGGTGTTCGTAATGTTATCGATAACATATCTTCTTCAGATATCAAAGCTTATGTAGATTTATCTGGATTAACAGAAGGTGAACACGAGGCAGATGTATTAGTAGAAGGAAATGATTCTAGGGTAACGTATACTTCTAAAACAAAGAAAGTAAAAATTATAATATCAAAAAAATAACTTTAAAAACTAAAGTTATTTTTCTATATGATCAAATAAAAGTCCAATATTAACTAATGCACATATACCTACAATAATATAAATAATTCTAGGTATAATAAGCATATTGCTAAATAATGATTCTAATGGATTATAGTTAAACAAACCAATAATTCCCCATAATATTCCGCCAATAATAGTAAAAATAAGCGCTATTTTTTGTAATGCTTCCATAAAAACTCCTTTCTATATTACATAAGATGAACAAAAAGTAAAAAAATATTCATATTGCCTATCAAAAACCGTATAATTAAGTGAAGTTAATGATGGGGTGAAAAAAATGAAAAAGAAAATTATATCTCTTGCCTTATTAATTTTTTTAGCAACTGGTTGTTTTAAAAAAGGCAATGAAGATATCATCAACAGTTTAAACAAAAAAATTGATGGAATAGAAACTTATTATATTAAGGGAGAATTAGAAATCATTAATAATGAAGATAGTTATCTCTATAATGTAGAAGTAGCTTATCAAAAAGAAGATAAATTTAAAGTAGATCTAGTTAATAAAACCAACAATCATGAACAAATTATTTTGAAAAATAGTGAAGGCGTTTATTTGCTAACACCATCTTTGAATAAAAGTTTTAAATTTCAAAGTGATTGGCCATACAATAATTCTCAAATTTATTTACTACAGACTCTTTTAAAAGATATCAAAAATGATGAAGAAAAATTAGTAGAACAAGTAGATGGTGGTTATAAAATAACAACCAGTGTTAATTATTCTAATAACCACAATTTAGTAAAACAACACATCTATGTAGATGATAAAGCTAATATCACGAAAGTAGAAATAGTAGATAGTAATGATATTGTTAAAATGAAAATGAATTTTGAAAAAATTGATTTATCAGCTACTTACAAAAATGATTATTTTGATTTAAATGCTAATATGAAGAACGCAGAAACAGCCACAACATCCAAAGAAATAGAAGATGTTATTTATCCTATGCATGTTCCAGCTAATACTTATTTAAAAAGTCAAGATACTATAAATTTAGATGATGGCGAAAGAATTATTTTAACATTTGCTGGCGAAAGTCCATTTACCATCATAGAACAAACAGTAACCGTAACAGATGACTATGAAATGACTACTGTATATGGTGATCCAGAATTATTAGTAGATACTATAGGAAGTGTTACTACAAATTCGGTAAGTTTTATTAGTAATGGGATAGAATACTACGCTGTTTCAGAAGTATTAGATCAGAATCAATTATTAGAAGTAGCAAAATCTATTAGTGTACTTCCAGTTGGAAAATAGATGAAAAATCTATTTTTTTTCTTGAAACAATGTTATAATATTATTGTTTGATAACAGAGGAGGATTTATACATGGAAAGTGAATATAAAATAGAAAATTTAATTAAAATCATCATTATTGTTCTTTTAATAGCTGGTATATTTTATGGATTAACAATATTGATTACTAAAAACAAAAAAAATACATCTAGTAGCACAGACAATACAACAAATACAGATATTCAATATACTGAAATTTTACTTGGGTCTTTATACAATCAAAAAGAAAATGAATATTATGTGTTAGTGGAAACAGAAAGTGATTATTTAACACTAAGTAGTATTGTAAATACTTATCATAAAAAAGCAGAAGCAATTAAACTATATATTAGTAATTTAGATGATGCTATGAATAAAAAATATAAAGGTGAAACAAGCAACTTTGAAAATCAATATCCAACTTTTTCAAAATCTACTCTATTAAAAATTGCGAATGGTGAGATAGTAGAACATATAGAAGGAACTAGTGATATTCAGAAAAAATTAGCAGAATAGGTGATAAAATGAAAAAAAATTTTAATTATAAAGAAGTAATTTTTTTAGTCATATTAACTTGTGTAGTTAGTCTTTGGATGGGAAATGCAATTAAGCTAAACAAAATAGAGCCTAAAACAGAATCAGATGATTATTTAAAAGAATTTGAAGAAAACTACCAATATATATTAGATAATTATTACGACGAAGTAAATAAAGAAGCAATTATAAAAGGTGCTATCAGTGGAATGGTAAATGCCCTTGGTGATGACTATTCGGTAGCTATTAACGATGAGAGCAGCAATAATTTCAATACAAGATTAACAGGAAGTTATAGTGGAATTGGAATTGAAATAGTTAATGATAATAATTACAATATTATTATTAGTGATGTTTTTGAGGATACACCGGCTGCAAAAGCAGGATTAAAGGTGATGGATGTTATTTTATCTATAGATGATGTTGATTTTTCCAATAAAAAGACAAGTGAATTAACCGACTATATAAAAGAAAGTAATAAAGAAAAATATATAATCAAAGTCAAAAGAGGAACAGAAGAACTTAGTTTTGAAATCGAAAGACAACTTATTCAAATTAAATCTATTTATTCAGAGCTAAAAGAAATAGATGATCATAAAATAGGGTATATCTATATATCTGTGTTTGCTAGTAATACTGCCGATCAATTTAAAGCTGCTGTAGAATCATTAGAAAAACAGGGAATGGATTCTTTAATAATTGATGTACGCTATAATACAGGGGGTCACTTAACGAGTGCTGTTGAGATTTTATCTTATTTATTAAGTTCCGACAAAGTAATTTATCAAATAGAAAGTAAAGGTATTACAACGAAATATTATTCAAAGGGATCTGAAACCAAAACATATCCAATCGTAGTATTACAAAATAAAAACAGTGCTTCAGCTTCTGAACTTTTAAGTGCAGCCTTAAAAGAAGAATATGGTGCAACGATAATAGGAGAAGTTAGTTATGGTAAAGGCACTGTTCAAGAATTGGTAACTTTAACAGATGGAACTCAGTATAAGTTTACAACCAAAAAATGGTTAACTCCAAAAGGCAACTGGATTAATGGCGTTGGTGTATCTGTAGATATAGAAGAAGCTTTATCAAAAGAGTATGAGAATAATCCAACAGAAGAAAATGATAATCAATTACAGAGAGCTGTTCAATATTTAAAAGAAACTGATTAATTCAGTTTCTTTTGACGTTATTATGAAAATGCGTTATAATGACAACTGAGGGATGTTTATGAATAAAATATGTATAGGAGATCACTACCAAATTCAATGTTATAAACATAATGGAAAAATACATCGTTCTTGGAGTGAGGCTGTGGTGTTAGATGTAAAAAAAGATTATATCGTATTTGGAAATAATAAAGCGCTAGTCATAGAGTCAGATGGTAGAACTAGAAGAACAGGTGAACCAGCTGTAATGTATTTTTTCAAAAATAAATGGTTCAATATAATAGCACAATTAAAAAAAGATGGCATATCTTATTATTGTAATATAGCAACACCATTTATTATAGAAGAAGGAACAGTCAAATATATTGATTATGATTTAGATTTGAGAATCTATAATACAGGTGAATATAAAATATTAGATAAAATGGAATATAAATATCATAAAAAATTGATGGGATATTCTGATGATTTAGATAAAGCAATTAAAAATGGTTTAGCTGAATTAATTGAATTATATGAAAATGGTTCATCTTTGTTCGCAACAGAACCTAATTTAAAATATTATGAAGAATATTTAAAAGTGAAAAAAGATAGTAATAAATAATGAAAAAAAGAATAAAATAAATTAGATAAGAAAAAAATAAATTTTTATCAAAAAAAGCTTGACTTAATATATCCAATTTGATATATTAGTTGTGCTTTCAACGAAAGGGCATAAAAATAATAAAAATTGAATCAATTAAGCCAATAAAAAAAGTTAAAAAAACTTCAAATAACTATTGACTTAATCAAATCAATTTGATATATTAGTAGTGCTTTTCACGGAAACGTTGCGTTATGTATCAAAAAATGTCGAAAGTTAAAAAAAGTTAAAAAAACTTCAAATAACTATTGACTTAATCAAATCAATTTGATATATTAGTAGTGCTT
>OIZF01000211.1_pt1 | contig 41545 bp, 38 predicted proteins | sample 1588471 | NCBI WGS metagenome assembly OIZF01 (sample SAMN03283279) | human gut metagenome | biome: human-associated habitat; material: feces | host: Homo sapiens | place: Peru | collected 2012
TGATGGACAGACCTCCGGTTTACCAGTTGTGCCGCCAGGCGCACCGCTGGGTATCCGAGTCTGGTTAGGATAAGCGCTGAAAGCATCTAAGTGCGAAGCCATCCGCAAGATGAGAACTCCATTGAGGGTCGTTGTAGACGACGACGTAGATAGGCTGCAGGTGTAAAGACGGTGACGTCAAAGCCGAGCAGTACTAATTGCCCGAGACTTTCTTCTCGAGTAGCGATACTTTCAGTTGTTGTACAACTTGACAATAGTTTTGCTTAATCAACGTGTCTAACTTATACGCTTGACGAATTAATAATTAATAATTAAGAATTACTAATTGTCGCAGCGAACGAATATTAGGCGGTTATTGCGGCGGTGTCCCACCTCTTCCCATTCCGAACAGAGAAGTTAAGCCCGCTTGCGCCGATGGTACTGCAATGCAATGCGGGAGAGTAGGTGGCTGCCTTCTTTACTTGAGGTCTTCAGAGTCAAACGACTTTGGAGACCTTTTTTCGTTTAGGAGGGTATGGCATCCTGCCATACCCACGCCGCCTCCTATGCTTAGTGATAGCGTGGGTATAGCAGATACTATACCCTCCTATGGTTCGTGTTTGCATGGGTATAGCAAGGATGCTATACCCTCCTATGATTTGCTGGAAGATACGCTCAAATTCTGGTAGATACAACCTGCATCTTCCAGCCCTTATCCCTTTGATACGCAACGCGCTACGCTGAAAATGGAAGATATGGTAGATAATTTCTGCAACCTATTTGTTTTCAGATATTTAGTATAGTTTTATGTATTCGTATGTGTTGCCAACTATTGAGAGATAATTCTCGAAGTCGTGTCGAGAGATGACTACTGTGCCACGGCAGTCGTTAGGGTGGAATGATAGTGTATCGGCTTGCTGAAGATTAGCATCGAGAAATAGATGTACGTGGTTGTCGGTGTCGTTGATGAGTCCGAACGGCGATACGCTGCCAGGTTCCAGCCCAAGAAACCTCATCATACGTTCGGGCGATGCGAACGAGAGTTTGCCGCATGAGGGTAGTCCTTTGCTCACCAGCGACTCTTTCAGCAGATGTTCCAAGTCGTGGATGGCGAGGTCATGGTCGCAGTTGAAGCATACGAGATAATGGCGGTTGCCCTTGTGGTTGCGGAAGAAGAGGTTCTTGCAGTGCACGCTGCCATCGTCTTTCCACCAGCGTTTTGCCTCCTCTATGGTTTTGCCTTCGGGATGGTTGTAGCAGCTGAATGGAATGTTGTGTTCTTTAAGGTAGTTGAGAACCTTTTCTTGTCGTTCGGATATCTGTTCCATAGTTTCATCGAATAATTTCTTACAAAAATACAACATAATCGCGTATAAACAAAAGCTATTCGATAATAAATCTTTACCTTTGTAATTACTAAGTAGAATACAATCAATGAATCCAATCAAGCGTTATATCATCTGGCTTCGTCGCATGTCGTATAGTCGTGGCTTCGGAGTGCAATCGCCGTCGGCATATCGTTTCATACGTTATGTCATCAGCGAACACTATCCGTATTATGCCTATGCAGACCTGCGGAAGAAGTATCCTGCGCTCGATTGGCTGACACGCAAGCGCATGGAGCTTTACTTTCGTTTGGCAAACTTTTGCAGAACGAAGCTGATGGTTGACTACAGCAAGGACAGCAGTCTGCTTGCTGATTATGTTGCGCATGGTTGCAAGATGACGAGGGTGCGTAACGTTGTTAGCAAATTGTCGGGGGGTGATACATTTGATGATTCGCTTGATGATGTGGTTATGCGATTAGTACGAATCTGCCCCATTGCTGGGTGTGAAGCGTTTTTGGAGAAGGCTTTAGCTGAGTCGGACCAGTCGTCGGTATTCGTCATTGAGGATATCAGTTCGGATGCAGTGGCTCATCGTATGTGGCAGCAACTTGTGGAGAGCGAGAAGGTGAGTGTGAGTTACGACCTCTATTACTGTGGCATCGCTTTCTTCGATACCGACCGTCATAAAACGAATTACGTAGTGAACTTTTAATGAAGTCTATCTAATGTATCTGTAAATATTAAACCTATGAAACTATATACAAGGCATGGCGACACGGGGCAGACCACCCTCGTAGGAGGTAAGCGCGTGATGAAGGACGACATACGTATCGCTGTGTGTGGCGACCTTGACGAACTGAATGCACATATCGGTATGCTCCTATCGTTCGGTGTTCCAGAGCGCGAATTGAACGTGCTCATCAGAGTTCAGCAGCAGCTGTTCCATATCGGTGGCGAACTGTCGAACCCCGACTTCGCTATGCCGTCGCACCTGGCCGCTGCTGATATCGCCCAGCTTGAGCAATGCGTTGACACGCTGCAGAAAGAAACTCCGGAGCCAGAAACCTTTGTCCTGCCTGGTGGATGCACCGCAGCCGCCGAGTCGCATGTGTGTCGCACCGTGGCACGTCGTGCAGAGCGCAGCATTGTAGCCATGTCGCACGAATATCGTGTCGAACCACTTATCTTGCAATTTATCAATCGCTTATCCGATTATTTCTTCGTTTTGGCTCTCAATTTAAACTTTATTACATCTATAGACGAAAAAAAACTATATATCACTTGTAAATAACTCAGAATTTACTATTTTTGCATTTGGTTAGAGCAGGAGGGCAATCCATGAAGAACAGTGCCTCGCGGCTCTTAAAGAAAACATATTAAAGTACGACATTTAAAACTTAAAACTATGTATTGGACACTTGAATTGGCTTCCAAGCTGGAAGATGCCCCTTGGCCAGCAACTAAAGACGAGCTCATCGACTATGCTATGCGTTCTGGCGCTCCGCTTGAGGTGCTTGAGAACCTGCAGGAGATTGAGGATGAGGGTGATGTTTATGAAAGCATCGAGGACTTATGGCCCGACTACCCTACAAAAGAGGACTTCCTCTTCAACGAGGACGAATATTAATCGCTCAAACAGCTATACAGTATAGCTTGAAGCGTTGAATATAAGCGGTATGGGAATATAACAGCAAGATTCCTATACCGCTTTTTACGTTCTTTTTTATTTGCCAACTCTACTTGAAATAATTCTGTTCTATTTTTTTGTGATATTTTTTGTGATACCAATAATAATTAGTAACTTTGGCGCGCTAAATTGCATTTTATGTGCAATGACGGCATATAGCCCTACGCCGAAGTCGCTTGAAAAGTGACGGTTGGTAGAGGGCAAACATAAGAAAAGCGTTATTGGCGCTTGGTTTTTGACCTTTGGAACTTAGGACACTCCAAATCTCACGTCAAAGAACCTCGCAACGATGATGCCATGGGTATGTTATATACGTACCTTTCATGGGTCAGCCTTGTAAGGCTGGCTCTATGGAAGTGTACATATACATATCGGCGTGGGGTCTCGTTGCTTGTTCTGACGTGAAGGGCAAGTCCTAAGGCCTCAAAGGTGGAGCAAGCGACAGGTGGCTTCACGCTTATTCGTGCTTATACTTAAGTACATAACCTAAACAAGAAACAGTCCGAACGGAGCCATAGGACACAAACCTTGAAGTCTGGCTCTATGGGCAACAGCATAAGACAAAGCAGCAAAGACACTACGACGTGCGAGTAAAATCGTGCAGTCGCAGAGTCTTTGCTGCTTTTTTGTTTTGCAACATACAGTCTGACTTAAACAAAAGACAGAATATGAAAAAGACAAACAAGGACAACATTATTGAGACTATCTCTTCCTGTTCCACCGCTATATGGAACAGTTAAGAGGAGAATATCTTAAATATGTCTTTGAAAAGAATAGTTTTTACCCTGATATTTAATGTCTAATTAAAAAAATAGTTATGAAACAAATTATTAAAAGAGGTAGTTTTTTTACCTTGATGTTTATGTTGCTTGGTTGTTTGTCGCTTTATGCTGCAGATGACGACTTGATTACAAAGCAAATCACCATTAAGTTGGAAAAGGCTGGTACTTTGTCTGATAGAATTGGAAGTAGTAGAATGTATCAGATTACCAATTTGAAGATTATTGGTGAGATAAATGGTACGGATTTTATTATGATTCGTAATATGGCTGGAGGTAATTTCGGAAGGCTTTCTGTATTAGATTTGTCTGAGGCAAAGATTGTAGAAGGTGGGTATAAATATGAGACTCGTGATGATGTAATAGGCGATTACGCATTCGTGAATTGTGACCGATTAACGAGTTTAATCCTTCCTGCTGGTATTATCTCAATAGGCAAAGGCGCATTCAAGCGCTGTAGCGGATTAACGAGTTTAACCCTTCCAGCTAGTATTTACTCAATAGGCGATGGCGCATTCGAGGATTGTAGCGGATTAACTTCTATTTATGTATATGCAGAGAAAGTACCAAAAATAGGTTTTAAGGTATTCGAAGGATGTGATGCCAAAAAATGCACAGTTTATGTACCAATGGGAACTTATGATGCTTACTGGCTCTCTGACTTTGGTTACTTTGAGAACATAGTAGAATTCGAAGCAACAGGCATCGACAAGACTACAACCTCTACCGATGTTGAGGAGGTAGCTCGCTATTCAGTAAATGGTCAGCGATTGTCTGCTCCAACCAAGGGATTGAATATCGTGAAGTATAGCGATGGTAGCGTGAAGAAAGTTGCTGTTCGATAATGGGTGGCAAGCATCCTTGTGAGACAATATTTTTATATAGGGGTACGAGCAATCGTACCCTTTTTTGTATTTACAACAAAAAAGGGTATGACATGTAATCACACCCTTCAAGTGAGTCGTTTCAACCGTACCCCTTTATAAATTTCGTCCTATAACTTCCATTCATCACATTATGGGGTAGGTTAATAGATACGCTATATGTTTTGGTATATTTAGAACTCAACCCTCAATCCCACTTGTAGGTTGAATGCCCAAGGTTTGTCTTTGAATATAGTCACCACCTGGCTGTTGTTGTCTATATAATATTTCAGACCAGGTTCGGCATACAGTCCCACATGCGGCACCACATCCAGCTGTATACCAGCCGCTGCATTAACCGAGAATTGTACATTGTCGCGGTCTACATCAGTCTTTACATCAGCGGCAGTCATTGTGGCCTTTACATTAAAGTCGGCCTGTCCTCCAGCAGTAGCGTATGTCTGTATATGCTTGTTGTTCCAAACACGATACTTTATGCCAAGAGGCACACCAATATAGTGAAGGCGCTGAGTCTCTGTAATGTCGTCCTTACCAGAAGAGCGTATAAAGTCGGTTACGGCACGTGTATACACCACACCCATAATAAGCGACATACGGTTGTTGATGGCATAACCCACCGAAACGCCATATGATACAGGCTGTGCATGATGTTTGGTCTCACTATATCGCGACATAAGGGCGGCATTGCCCACAGGTCTGTGTATGTTAGGATGCGAAGTTTCGTCGTCGTTAGTAATATCTCCCATCATCGAGGCGTTGATAGAGCGTGCCACAGGCATATTGGCATATTGGCTGTCCATCATGCTGCCAGCCGTGTGAGCGCCAATGCTCCAATGAGCCAACTGTTTGTCTTGCTCGTCGTTCTCAACATACATCATTCGTGGAGCCGTGTTGTGTGGCGCATATCTCTTGTTGTCGGCCACAACCACCTTCTTTTCCATCTCTGCAGAATGCTGTGCAACCGATGCTTCATCTTCCTTATAAGCCACATTAGCCTCGGTATTGGCTTCGGTTATGTCTTCTGCATTTGCGTTGTCTATAGCCATAGCCTCGTTAGCAGCAGCCGTAGCCTTGCCTGTATGGTTGTTGCTTGCAGCTCCGGTGTAATTATATCTTGCAGCAACAAGTTGGGTTGCAGCATTGGTGCTGCTGCCATATGTTAGCTCTATGTTTGGGTTGGCTGTGCTTGCAGTATTGGGTGTAGCGTTGTTTATGGCATTGTCAGCATGTGTTTTAGGGCTATTTGCGGCAAGTTTCTCTATAGTGTCCTCGTTTGCCTTGTAGCCTATAGTCACCAGCAAGGCAGCCACAGCAGCAGCCGACACACTCCATGTGGCAATGCGTCGTATAGTATATCGCGGCTTCAATACAGGCTTGTTGTCCTTGGCATCGAGCCGCATCTCTATCTTCTCCCACAAGTCGTCGGGCGCAGGAGTTTCCCTATTGGCAAGTCGCCTGTTTAACTGTCTGGTCCAATCGTCGTGTTTCATATTATATTCTTTTTCTATGTTCGTTAATCATACGTGCCAACATCTTCTTGGCATGAAAAAATTGTGATGCCGATGTACTTGGCGTTATGCCTAACTTGGCAGCAATCTCCTTATGGCTCAAGTTGCCGAATACATAAAGGTTTAGTACTACTCTGTAGCCCTCGGGCAGTTGGGCAATCATCTTGGCCAATGTGTCGTCGTCTATCATGCTGATATCGGGATCTTCGTCGGGGGTGTTGTCTGGGATGTTGTCGGTAAATGTTATGCTGTTGCGTCGCCGCAGAAATCCCAAAGCCTCGTTGCTCACAATTCGTGCTATCCATGCCCTAAGCATACCCTCGCCGCGATACTCGTACGAGCCTATCGACTGGAATATCTTTACAAACGAGTCTTGCAGGATATCCGACACATCGTCCCTGTCCGGAACGTACCTTAGCGCTATGGCCATGGCAAATCCCGAATATTGGTCGTAAAGGCTGCGCATTGCCAACCTCTCTCCCCGTTGTATATCGCTAACGAGTTGTTCCTCTTGTTTCATTTGTTGTTGCAGCCCTTACTTTTTGCCAGTAAAGGAAAGCCTGAGCGACAATGGTTGTGGCGAGTTGTTGTCGGTCGTTACAGATGTGGCGTGCAGGATAATTGTCAGTATTCCGGCGCTCGACAACGATGCCCATGATCCGTAGTCAGTAGAGCTTGATATAGACGATATGGCAAGCGCCAGCCTATGAGGCTGCCCGTCGATAGTGGCGGTTAGTCGCCATTCAGTAGGCTTGATAGTGTAGGTTATCGACTTGTCTGACGTAGGTGTGCAGTCAAACCTCAGTCGCCCCGTGCCAATGCTACATTGTGCGTTGCTTATTGTTTTGCCTGGAAACAGTTGGTTAAGTATCTCCTCGCATGGTACATTACTCACCTGAAAATAATCGGCGCATACCAGCACCGTGCTCTTGGCAGCCGTCTGGTTGCCTACAGTCCATTTGCCAATATATGGCGTAACCCCCTCGCTGTTGTACGATCCCTCTAATGCGGCATCGTCGCTGTTGGTGCACGATTGCAATGTGCCTACAGCCAATACCCATACCATTGACACCATCGCCATAATGGCCAGGCTGTACAAACGTTTTACAAATCTGTTCATCTTATATATTGCGTCGACACTTGTGTCGATACATAATATTAATGTGCAAAGATATAAATTATTGCACCAATGGGCAAAGTTTTTTTTATGTTCATACGCAATAAGTTGTGCTAATCCGTTCAAAATTTGTACTTTTGCAGCAGTTTAGAAATATTAGAAATACATTAAGGTGGATAACTTTTAACATTATGAAAATAGGATTGTTTATACCTTGTTATGTCGATGCGCTCTACCCTGAGGTGGGTGTAGCCACTTACAAGCTCCTGAAGAGCCTTGCCCTTGACGTAGACTATCCCCTCAACCAAACTTGTTGTGGACAGCCAATGGCAAATGCAGGATTCGAGAAGATGGCAGACAGCATAGCAAGCCGTTTCGACCAACTGTTTGATGCCTACGATTATGTCGTGGCACCATCGGCCTCGTGCGCCGCATTCGTTAAGCTCTATCATCCGCGTCTTGTAAAGGAGGGGCACCAATGCCTTACGTCCAAGAAGATAATGGATGTTGTGGAGTTCTTGCACGACGTGGTAAAACCCACGAGTCTTAAGTCAAAATTCCCGCATATTGTAAGTGTGCACAATTCGTGCCACGGCGTACGCGAGCTTGGCTTGTCGTCGCCATCAGAGCGCAACGAGCCTCAGTTCAACAAGATAGTAGACTTGTTGCGCCTTGTAGATGGCATAACCATATGCCAGCCCGAACGTAAGGACGAGTGTTGCGGATTTGGCGGTATGTTTTCTGTCGAGGAGCCTGATGTGTCCACACGCATGGGCGAGGACAAAATAGCACGCCACATAGCCACCGGAGCCGAGTATGTTACCGGTCCCGACTCGTCGTGCCTCATGCACATGCAAGGTATAGCCAAGAGAGAGAAAAAACCAATAAAGTTTATCCACGTAGTACAGATATTAGCAGCCGGATTATGAGTACACTACACAGCGAAGCGGCACGCCGCTTCAATCAAGACCGAGAGAAAACTACCTGGCATGACGCTACCTTTTGGGCTTTAAGGCAGAAACGCGACGCCATGGCACATACATTGCCCGAATGGGAAGACCTGCGCCAGCATGCCAGCCAAATAAAGCGCCACACCATTACACATCTTGCCGACTATCTTGAGCAGTTTGCGGCTCAGCTCGAAAGCCGTGGCGTGATAGTGCATTGGGCCAAGGATGCCGACCACTTCAACAACACGGTACTCGATATTCTGCGCCAGCACGGCGTAAAGAAGATGGTTAAGTCGAAGTCGATGCTAACCGAGGAGTGCGGCATGAACCCCTTTCTCGAGCAAAATGGCATAGACGTGGTAGAGACCGACCTTGGCGAGCGCATCTTGCAGCTGTTGCATCAGAAACCAAGCCACATCGTTATGCCCGCTATACATCTTAAGCGCGAGGAGATAGGCCGCATGTTTGAGCAGCAAGGCATAAGCAAGGAGCACGGCAATTACGACCCAACATACCTTACACGCTGTGCGCGACAGCACTTGCGCAACCAGTTTATGGAGGCAGGGGCTGGCATGACGGGTTGCAACTTTGGTGTAGCCAAGACGGGCGACATAGTGGTGTGTACCAACGAGGGCAATGCCGACATGTCTACATCTATGCCAAAGTTGCATCTTGTGGCTATGGGCATAGAGAAGTTAGTGCCCGACTACAGTTCGCTTGCCGTATTCCAGCGCCTGTTGTGCCGATCGGCCACAGGCCAGCCCACAACTGCCTACACCTCGCATTTTCGTCAGGCGCGCCCAGGAGCCGAGATGCACGTTATACTGGTGGACAATGGGCGCAGCGATATGCTTGCCGACCCCGACCATTGGCAGACGCTTAAGTGCATACGCTGTGGATCGTGCATGAACACTTGTCCCGTATACCGCCGTTCGGGTGGCTATGCCTACACCTACTTCATACCAGGACCAATAGGCATAAACCTTGGCATGCTACGCAATGCAAGCCGTTATAGCGACAATGTGTCGGCTTGCACCCTGTGCCTCTCGTGCGACAATGTGTGCCCAACTATGGTTGGTCCAGGCTCGCAGGTGTATCTGTGGCGACAGAAGCTCGACTCGTTGCATCGTGCCGACCCTATGAAGAAGCTCATGTCCGAGGGTATGGAACTGTTGTTCGAACATCCGCATCTGTATGCCTCGGCCTTAAAGCTTGCGCCGTTGGCCAACGCAGTTCCTGACGGTATAACACACATACGCGCCATTAACCCTTGGGGTGTGGGACATGCCATGCCGCAGTTTGCGCGCCAGTCGTTTCAAGCCTTATGGAAGAAGGGTAAGGTAGAGTAGTAGTTGGGGGCTAACGCTCCCGTAGGAACAATCAAAAACAACAACAAATGTACAAGGAAGAACTATTGCAGAAGCTCCGTCGCAACACGCGCGAGCAATACGATATGCCAGACAGCCACATTGCTGGCATAACCTACCCCGACGCTGTGGCACAGTTTGTTGAGGCAAGCAAGGCTGTAGGCGCCCATGTGCTGATAGCGCAGGCAGGCGAGAGTCTCGACAACATTGTGCGCCGAGCCTATCCTGAGGCAAAGGTTATAGCCTCCAACATAGCCGAGTTGTCTATAGCCACCATCAACCCCGACACGGTGGAAGAGGCGCAACAGCTTAACGGCACCGACGTAGGTGTGGTGCGCGGACAAATAGGTGTGGCAGAGAACGGATGTGTGTGGATACCGCAGTCGATGCGCCAGAAGGCTGTGTGCTTTATAGTTGAGCAGCTTGTTATTGTGTTGCCCAAGAGTGGCTTTGTCGACAATATGCACCAGGCTTACGATTGTATACAGATGCCTACAACCGGACTGGGTTGCTTTATCTCGGGTCCATCCAAAACTGCCGACATAGAACAGGCGCTTGTTATGGGCGCTCAGGCAGCAAGAGACGTAACGGTTGTTATTACACAAGACTGATAAAAAGCGGACGTTATTTTTATACGTTTATTCCAAATACTAAACAAATAAACACGATTATCGCTTTTTGTTGATTATTTGATGCATTTTACGCCATAAAGCCCCGTAATCACGATGGATTACGGGGCTTTGTGGATTTGTTAAATTAAGGGTTGTATTTGCGAGATTGTGGGGGAAAAAGTTGGAGATTATTAAAAAAAAAGCTAACTTTGTAAGGTATATTCACGTTTGATATACATACTTTAACACAAAATGAGTGCATTGTCTAATGCTAAAACCCGACGAGACGGGCATGATTCTCCTACAATTGGACTTACCTCCAATGTCCTCCCCAAAGCTTCGAGCTCAGATACAGGGGTGTCGGTAGGGAATGCACCGCCGCAAGCACCATTTGCATACGATCCAAAGAAAAAGTGGTATGTATTACGCATAACCTACTATCGAGCGCAAAAGGCTTACGACTTGCTGACAAAAAACGACATTGAGACATATATGCCCATGAGATGGGTAAAGCGGGAAATCGATGGGAAAGAAAAACGCATAACACGCCCACTAATACCAAATTTACTTTTTGTTTATACGACATTTGCTAAACTTGACGCCATTGTAAAAACCAAAGACGGTACCAACGCAAGAAGTTTTATAACCTACTACTACGATCATTTTAATACAGGACCAAACGGAAAAAATCCTCCTCTTACAGTTCGTAATGATGATATGGCCAACTTTATTCGCCTTACCAGCATAGCCAACGAGCACATCATGGTAGTTAAACCTGAGCTTTGCCACTATCGCAATGGTGATATGGTAAAAATAGTAGACGGTGAGTTTAAAGGTATTTGTGGACGTGTGGCACGTGTTGCTGGTCAGCAAAGGATAGTTGTAGAGCTTAAAGGCGTGTGCCTGGCAACAACTGCTTATGTGCCAAGTAGCTTTATCAAGAAACTGACGTAAAACAAACTGAAACTGTACATTATTATATTTTATACATTATATATTATATATATCATTATCACCATATATGGACATACTATTAGGAAAACAAGGCAATCAGCCGTTCCCACTGACCGAACCAAGCATAAGTAGACAGCATGCATTGTTTCATTACGACCCCAAGACGGGCGTTATGACTCTACAAGACAACAACTCTACCAATGGTACATGGATATTGTGTAAAGACGGAACTTACAAGCGTCTTAATGGAACAATTAGAGTTGGTGCAGAGACTGTGGTGCGCCTTGGTGCCAAACAGACATTCCGAATAAAAGACTTGTTGAAAGGCAGTCAGACAAAAGAACCCGAACAGAAACCTGTAGACATAAGCGAACTGCGTAATGTGTACGAGGCTTATAGTCAAAACAAAATGACGCTTGAGGCCAAGACATCCAACATAATGATGTGGCGTATGACATCGATGTCGCTTGGTACGTTGGTGTCGCTTGTGTTGACGGTGTTCTTGCCAAAGGACTTTGCTGGAGACGCTACGGTAAGTACAATACTCAAGGTAATAGGCTCGCTTGTTGCTATAGGACTCTCGTGGTGGATTGTTGATATGAAGAGCCGCGGATTGATACTGCGTAAGGATCAGAACGAACGCTTCTTCCGTAAGAATTATTGCTGTCCTAAATGTGGCTACCATTTTGGTAGCAAGATTTATGACAACATTCTTGCAGAGGGCCGATGCCCAAACAACAACTGCAAGTGTAAGTTCACTGGCAAATAATAATTACTTTAAAAAGAAAGGCTGCTTATGAAACTGATAAGAATATTTAGAGCAGCATTGCTTGTATGCTTGCTGACCATAGCCCTAATTCCAATAAATGCACAAAAGACTTATGTGGTGACTGTTGGATTGGGCGATTATAAGTATCCGCAGATAGCGCCTTCGCTGCCATGCTCTGTGGGCGACGCCAAAGCAATATCCCGATTCTTTCACAACTACAACGGAAGCCATGTGTTTATGTTGCTTAACGAGAACGCCACACGCAACCATATTCTGCGTGTGTTGAAGACAGAGTTTGCCAAATCGGGACCTGATGACGAGATAATATTTGCCTTTAGTGGTCATGGCATCCAGGGAGGCTTGACTACCTATGAGACAAAGGATATGTCGAGTGTCATCAGCTACAACGAGATTCAGAATATAATGAAAGCAGCAAAGGCACGTCGCAAGATTATTTTGGCAATGGCGTGCTATTCGGGTGGGCTTACACTCAAGTCGCGGCAAGGTAATAATACTAAAAGACCGCTTGCAAAGACCGAGAAGTCAAGTGTCATGATATATACGTCGAGCCGTGCAGACGAGGTTTCGTGGGAACGCTCTGATATGCGCAATTCCTTCTTCTTCAACCGCATACTGCAAGCTTTTCGTGGTGCAGCCGACCGTAATGGCGACAAGAAGGTTACGGCAAGAGAGCTATTCAACTATGTCAATTCAAATGTTGTGAAAGACACAGAAGGCCAACAACATCCTCAGATGTGGGGTCGCTTTGACGACAGTATGGTCGTAGTATATGTGAAATAACGTAAAAAAACTTCCATTATGATTATAACGTGTCCAAACTGCGGACGTCGCTTCAATCTAGAGCGTACACCGCCAACACTATTTCGCTGCCCAAAGTGCGCATTCACAGTACCTTTTAATATTGTACTTAATGGACAAGGTGGCAACTTAAAAAAGGACGTAACCAATTCGGATGAATTACAACAGACTGCTACTGTTGATGGACCATCGTTGCCAACAGATGGTGGTCAGCGTACATGTGTGGTGGAAGACCTGCAAAACAAGACTCGTGTGGTTGAGGGTCTTGGCGGTGACAGTGCAAAGACAAAGATGGTGGCATCGCTACAACGTAAGTCGAGAGCTTTACTGCAAATGACATATGGCGGACGTAGTTGGGGAGTGATAAATCTTCCACATGGCAAGCCATTCAACCTTGGACGCAACAGTGCCGACAGCAATGCTCAAGTAAAACTTACTCCAGACAAGTCGATGAGTCGTATACATGCTGGTATGCGTACACTTATGGGACCTAATGGAAATGAGTTGTATCAAATAACATCTGCCAAGAACGACAATCCCGTATACGTAAATAATGTGCCTATACCTAAAGGCAAGGCCTGCACGCTGAAGTCGGGTGACACTATACGTATGGGCGATACAACAATACTGTTCAGACAGATGTAATCCATATTTTAAGAAAGGAGAATGATATGTCACAGAACAAGACCATAGTGCCTGGTGTTGACTACGACAATTTAGGCAAGACAGAATATAACAATGAGGCTTTCAACGACTTCTATAGCCGTTCTGGTAACGACGACAACCGTACATACATACCAGGTGTTGCCGCTAAACAGCCTCAAGCAGAAGTGTCGGCTGGTGCAGTAGGCGCAGTTCCGACACCAATAGGTATGACTAACGAGGCTGATAGTCGACATTTTGCGCTTCAGAATAGAGTGGTTGTAGGTGTGCTTTTTTCTATATCACACGGATTGCTTGGCGAGATGTTTCCTCTGTATCTCGGACGCAACATTGTTGGATATACCGAGAATTGTGATGTGCGACTTCTTGAGAATACAGTATCGTCTGAACATGCCATTATATATATAAAGAAGGACGAGTCGGTCACTGGTTACAATATAACCATAACCGACTATAACTCGACGTATGGTACTCTTGTAAACAATCTTGATGGTAGATATGAGACGCTGCAGGTTAATGAGAATGATGTATTGACTATAGGCAAGCACTATAGGCTGCTTGTCAAGATGTTCAACACCGATAAGGCAGCCTTGCAGGAGGAACCAGAGTTTGAGGCTATGCAAAACAATGCGCAAGTGGCCATGGCACAACCATCAAGCGCATCCAACTATTCATCCAATGTGTCAAACGACTTTTACACCCCATCATCAAAAGACGAACAATCGTCAGCAAGAACTGTTATATACTAAACGCATAAAAGTAAACAAAACATAATTACTATATGGCTATCATTAAGTTACAGGGAGAAAAGGAAAAGAAAGAAGGTATTTACTACGAGTTTGACGATAGCTCTGTGCCATTGGGCGAAGGTGGAATGGGCAAAGTTTACCGCGGACGTCGCATCAACATGTATACTCGTGAGATGCGCGACGTGGCTATAAAGTTTATGTTTGCTGGTCTACCTCCTAACGTCATACAGCGTGCCGAGGACGAGGCTAATATAAAGATAGTACACGAGAATCTTGTTGAGATGATGGGATTTCTTGCTGTTGAATCGACAATGCCTAATGGTGCCAAGACTGTACGTTATCACGTGGTAAGCGAATTGCTTAATGGTGTGGCTCTATCAGATCTTGTACAGGGGGTAGTTATCGACCAAAGTGGCAAGGATATACCATATGCACAGACCTTATATAAGATGTATAACACATCGCCCGAGCTTTTTGCTGTTAATGTGGTTAAGAAGGTGCTGTCGGGTATAATGGCTTTGCACGATGCTGGCTATATACATCGTGACATCGACCCTTCGAACATTATGATAACGCGCGACGGCAAGATTAAGCTTATTGATTTTGGTATTGCCAAGAAGGTGGATGGTCTGAAGACACACGACCGCAACCTTACAACAGCTGGACAGTTTATGGGTAAGCCACAATATGCAGCCCCAGAACTCATCATCGGAGACTTGAAGAATCAGAACAAGCCTACCGACATTTATGCTATTGGCGTTCTATTGTTCCAGCTAATAGTAGGACACTTGCCGTTTGAAGGACCTTCCAACGTGGTGTTAAATGCGCATCTGCATAACAAAATGCCGTTGAAACAGGTTAAGGATAAGCGTCTGCGTGCCATTATCGATCGTGCTACTGCCAAGGATTGTACTCGTCGCTATCAGACAGCAGCAGAGTTTCGTGCCGCTCTTGACAGTTATGCGTCTGGTGCCGACAGTGGTTTTGACATAAAGGAAAAACTGCCACTTATAGGTGGCATAGCCGCTGCAGTTGTAGCAGTAGTTGTGGCTGTTGTGCTGTTTGTGCCTAAGGGTGGCGACAGTGATACTGCCAACAATGCACCAGTTGCAGAGAACACCGAGCAAAACACAAATAAAGAGACTGCAGAGGTGTCAATGCCTGCAGTAAGAAAACAACTGCTCAATCCGAGCGAGGCTAAGGCAGGATTGGCTGCATTAAAAACTCTTGCAGATGCAGGCGATGTTGAGGCTAAGTTTACATTAAGTCGTCTGTATGCCGTATCGTCAGGTTCGTTCACGCTTAACGATGAGTTTGTAACGATGCAAGCTAATCTCAGCGGTGATGTTAAACCCGATCCAGCCAAGGCACATAAGATGCTTGGTGAGATAGTAAAGGCAAATTCAAAGTACTATCCTGCTCTATACGAGTTGGCATGCGATTATTATGATGGACCAGCCCTCACTGGAGGCGAGGATCGCAATCTAAGATATACAAAGGAATTGTTGGACAAGGCTTACAAGTATGCCTCGGAAGCCGACGATCCTGTATACGTAAATAAAATCTCGGCTCTGCTGAGAAAGTACTAACCATACACAGACTAAACGTATGACTGAAAATAATATCAATCCTACGGCAGGACTTGAGGAAATCAGGACCATAGCATCGTGCAACATCTGCGAAGCAGTGGGACGCACTGGTATAGGCGGACGTAAAGAGAATCAGGACTCATATAACGGAGTGCGCATTGGCGAAACCGTAGTACTGACAGTTTGCGATGGCATGGGCGGTATGAATGGAGGACAGACTGCATCTCGCATTGCTGTAGCCGAGATAGTGCAGACTATGAACGAGACTCCTGAAGAGGAAATATCTGCAGATACAGTACGTCTGGCTGTGGAGAATGCCAATGCAGCCATCTATCGAAGGGCAATGAACGAGCCGCAATTGCGAGGTATGGGCACTACAGCCACTGTTGTGGTGCTGTCGCCTAAGGCTGCCTATATTACGCACATAGGTGATAGCCGCATTTATCTATTGCATAAGGGCAAGAAGGAGTTTCGCACATTTGATCACTCCAAAGTGTTCGAGATGGTGGAGCAAGGTATGATAAGTGAGGAGCAAGCACGACAGTCGAGTTTCTCAAATATAATAACTAGGGCTTTAGGTATACGTCCTCAGGTAGAGATGACAGTGGAAATCTTGCCTTACCGCAAGGGCGACCGCTTCATATTATGCTGCGATGGTATATGGAATGCCAAGCCTGAACCTGAAATGATAAAACTCTTTAACGAGTGCAAGACGGCTATAGATGAGGTTAAGGTGCTGACAGAAACCATCAACGCATATGGAATGGAGATTGGTGGCGAACACGATAATCTGACCGCAATAGTGGCTGACATTAAGTGCAACTCGAAGATGCAGCATAGTTGCTTCAAACTTGTAGGTAGAGCATTGGGACGTCAGTGGCAGCGTATCAAGGGCACTTGTAAGAAAAAAAAATAAGTATATAAGAGCAAACAAATATGGAGAAACGCATAATAATAGGCAGAGGAACGGATTGCGACATTACAATCCCCGATGAAACAGATAATGTGAGCCGCCATCATCTGGTGATTTCGTTTAATATCTTTGGCAAGATGAAGATAAGCGACACCAGCAGCAACGGCACGTTTATCAACGACAACCGTATGCTGAAGGGTAGTTCGGTGCCTGTAACACGCAATGACAAGATAAGGTTAGGTGCACAATGGGAACTTGACTGGAACCTTGTGATTGACCCATTTTGCAAGATACGCAAGGCTATTATAGCTTGTTTGGTTGCTGTTGTATTAGCTCTCGTTGGATGGGGAATATATTGCGCTGTGAGCCCAAAAGCTGATGACTCGACAAAAATTATCATACCGAAGGCTGAAACAAATTCTACGGATGAACAGTGGAACGGAGATTCAACAAAGTATGTTGTGCCAAAAGAGGAACGAATAAGTGTTGGAAATGCCGCACGCAAGCAGTCTGGCACAAATGCAGGAAAGGGAAAATCGCCAAGAAACGTTCGCTATAAGTCGAAGGGAACAAATGGAAAGGCAGACAGGCAATACGCAAATGATAACTCAAAAGAAATGTCGAACAATAACCAAGACAAATCGTCAGGCAAGAATATAACCATTGTAAACTGATATTAGCTATAAACAAAAGCTGATAACAACGATTAAGACAAAATATAGAAACACAAAACTCTTGAAAATGAAAAAAATGCTTTGCTCTACACTGGCGGTTTTACTCAGTGCCTCAGCAATGGCGCAGACTGCCGATTGGCTTGTAACACCGCAGTTTGACGAGATGAAATATTTTGCACCTAAGATGTATAAGGTGACCAAGAATAACAAGGTTGGCATGATTGGTGCCGACGGTAAGACTATACTCGAACCACAATATGATGCCATAAACCTCTTTTACGAAGGTCGTGCCGTGTTTGTAGACCGCACTTCTGAAGGTTGGCTCATAAGGGGTGTGATATCCGAAGATGGAACCGTAAATTATGCTGAAGGCAACTACTACTTGCTGCCCAAGTATATGTTCTACTCGGAGGGTCTTCTTACCGTTCGTAACGAGCGTGGGCTGTATGGCTATCTAGATGAAAAATGCAAACCGGCATTCGACTTTACATCCGACGAGGTGAAACCCTTTAGCGAGGGCTTTGCAGTAGTGGGCGAGGGCGACACCTTTCACTGGATAAATACCTCGGGCGAGCAGATTCTGCCACGTTTAAAGAATGGCGGCACACCATATGGCGGCACTAACTTCCACAACGGCAAGGCTTATCTATGGGACGAGGACGGCGTGTTCTTTGCCCTTGACGACAACGGCAAGACCACAAGAGTCCACACACGACAACTTACGGTAGACTATCTGTATCGTGTGGACACCGATTATGGCGACGAGGTGCCATATGCTGCCTACAACCCCGACTGTTCGACGGAATGGACACCAGAGCAGCGCGAGGGCAAGTGGACATATATATCCAAAGGGGGTAAGTTGCTTACGCCTTTCCAGTATCAGAGCGTGGCACGGTTTGTCGATGGCTCGGCTGTGGCAGAGGCAGACGGTCGCTACGGATTGCTAAAGGTTGTGGACGACCATTCCACCTTCTACACCACCACGGGCAAGACCCGTCATGTGTTCTCGGCAGGAGGCTCGTGTACATGTAGCTTTGCGCTTGCTGTACCACAGAAGTGGCAAGGTCAAGACCTAAACGTAAGTCTGAAAGATACTGAAACAGGTGCTGCTATAGCCTTGACACCAAGCAGTCAGAACCGCTATAGTTTTGCCTATCGTCCCAACGGCGCACGCCACAATGAGCGCAAGACTTTCCGTGTGGAGGTAAAAAATAATGGCATAAGTTTATGGCAAGGCGAGGCAAATTATGTGTTTGAGCAGCGTGCAAGGCTACAGTCTAAGATTCGCGTGAACAATGCCGACGCCAACCAAAACGACCGTTGTTACGTAACAGCTACCGTGACAAACCCTTCGGGCATAGCCGTAACCACCACCGTAACGCTACATGGAGGCGGAAGCAAGGCACGGTTTGAGTCTAAGACCACCACATTGACCATTCCGCCATACAGCTCGAAAACTATCAGCAGCTGGTTCTATGTAAAGAATGTGGAGCTAGGCGGATGGTGCTCGGTATCGACATCGGAGGGAACCCGGGCACGCAAGAGCAATTTGGAATTGAAACCATTCTAAAAAAAGGACTTATATAGAAAAACATTCACATTAAACACAAAACCAACATTATGAACAAGAAGAGTTTTATCCTTATGCCTCTTCTGGCTTGTGCCCTCACGGCATCGGCTCAGATCAATGGCAATGGTGGCGACTTTGAGCAGAAGCCAAAGAGCCAGACGCACAGAACTAACGGAACAGACCTACAAATCAAGACAAAGAACTATGGCTACGAGTTCAGCATGGGCGTGCGTGCAGGCGCAGGTGTGTCCATGATGAGCGAGGACGACGACCTTAAGGTGTACGACGGCAGTGGTATCTCTTACGGAGGCGGTGTGGTAGCCAATGTTCGTTTTGGCTCAAAGGACTCGCGAGGACGTGCCTTGCATGGACAGGGCCTTTTTGGTATCGGTCTTGAGCTGAACTACAAGAACCATACCGTGAAGACTCTTGGTGGAGAGGACCTGAAGATGGGCTATTTTGAGGTGCCACTGATGTTCCAGTTCTACCCTATGTACAACAGCAAGCAGATGAAGAACCTCTACATCGAGGTGGGCCCAACGTTTGCCGGAACACTATCGTCGAGCCCCGACTATCTAGAGGTGAACAACACGCGCTACAAGACAGGCGACCTAAAGGGCTTTGACGTAAAGGCTACTGTGGGCTTGGGCTATCGCTTCAACACAAATGCAGCCAACGAGGGATTCTATGTAAACGCACGTTACTATCTTGGCACAAGCGAACTGGCAGGCAATTTCCCTGGTAAGATTTCGTCGGCAGAATTGTCTATAGGTTACACATTCCACTGTCTTGGCGGAAACCACAAGAAGGAGAAGTAGAAAACATTTTTTTTGAACCAAAACAACTAAATTAGTAGACATATGAAAAAGATAATATATTGCCTTGTGGCACTCGTTGCAGTGGTGCTGGCATCGTGCTCTAACGACGATATAGAGGTGGCGCAGACAGGCGGATTAACGCTGACGGTAAACACACAGGCCGCTTACGACCAGTTTAACACCACTGATGAGGTGCGCGAGATGCTGCGCACCAACACCAACACCTTGCATGTTATGACCTTTGTGTACGACACCAAGGGCAACCTAGTTACGAGCAAGGAACAGGACCAGAACACATTCAACACCGTGCAGTTCGACCTTGGCAGCGTGCCTAATGGTGAGTATACGGTTCTAACCATTGAGACCGTAATGGTGCAGAACAAGACAACCAAGAAACAGGAGTCGCCAGCATGGAATTTTGAGGGCACAGACAAACTGTCTACGGTAAAGGCTACACAGAAAAGTTATGAGGTGTACTATCCATACACCATTGGTGCCTCGACCGACAAAATTGTGGTGAACAACCTGACAAAGGCTTCGGTTACGCCAAAGGCCATAGGCTCCTTGATGCAGTTCTACTTCATGAATTTTGACAAGTCATCTTATGTTGACGTGGGCTTTGCTTGCGACGACATGATAGACTACTATCTGTTTGACCCATCGTTGGAGCGTAGCGCGCGCTTCCATACCGACCTTACACGCAAGGGATACTTCAATGTACGTTGCAGCGCGGCCATCGATGGCAAGAGCAGTTTGAGTCAGACCAGATACATCCTAGAGAGCAATATCTCTTATGACTTTTGCTTTACTAAGACAGCAGCCGACTCGAAGAAGGGCACATGGACATATTATAAGTCGCTCCATGGCAAAATGGCGCTTGAGGATGGCAAGTTTTACTATGGTGGATCAAACTACATCGATGCCAATACTCCTATGAGTGTATATCTGGGCAGTCGGGAAGGATTCATGGCATGGTTGCAGACATTGAACGGACAGACCACATCGATTGTGCCTGAAATATTCACTACATGGAAAGCGGATGTAAGCAAGGTGCAGTCGTTTATGAAGGGTTACACCATGACCGTAGGCGAATCGGGTAAGGCCATAAAGCAGACCGACGGCTCGTACGGAATACAGTACAAAGGCAACGGCAAGGAGTCGAGCATAGCCTACTTCTTCGAGACTGCCACTACAAGCCTGTACGAGGCAGACATCATTTATGCAAAAAATGCAGTTTCGGATACCGACTTGAAGAATTATGCAAATACCAATTTCACCTTCATCACCGACGATGAAGAAACCAAGTCGTATATGTACATGAGCAAGGATGGAAAGACCATTGTTGTTCTGCAGCTGCTGAGTGATAAAAATATTCTGGGATATGTGGATATGGACTATCTTAACAAGAACTCTGTACCCAAGAAGGATATGCCTAAGTATGCCATGAGAATGGTGACGGGCAAAAAACGATAATACAGCATTTTTATAGGAGAGGGTGTGTCCCTCTCCTGTAATAAAACTCTTGACAATCATGAAAAAATTGACATTGTTGATAATGTGTCTTATGATTGGGCTTGGCAGTTATGCCGTACCGGCACAAAGGGTGGCAAGGCATATAGGGCAGCCCGATGGCTCGGTGCTTGACGTGTATCTGTATGGTGACGAACACTTTCATTTTTTCATGACAACAGACAGCGTGCCTGTGTTTGGTACGGCACGCGGATTGTACTATGCTGACATCAGGGGCGAGGAGTTGGTTGTATCGGACGTGCTTGCCCACAATGCACCAGAACGCAAGCATATGGAAACGACGTTTGTCAGCAACAAGACTATTGTGGCAAAATGGCTCAGAATCCAGCACTTGCAGCATATGGAAGAGGCCAACGGCAAACGCATGCAACGGGCAACAAGTAGAGGGGTTGGAGAGCCGAAGCAATATGTTGGTACTAAAAGGGGACTTGTTATACTGGTGAATTTTGCCAATCTGCACTTTAAAACCGAAAACACCCAAAAGGAATTTGACAATCTCTTTAATCAGAAGGGATACCAAAAGAACGGCAGTATTGGCTCGGTACACGATTATTTCTACGACCAGAGCTATGGCAAGTTTGACCTAAGGTTTGATGTTGTGGGACCGGTTACGCTAAGCCACGACCTCGACTATTATGGCGCCAACAACGTAATTACCAACAATGACAGCAATCCGAAGGACATGGTGGTTGAGGCGTGCAAGATGGTAGACTCAGTAGTCGACTTTGCCGACTATGATTGGGATGGCGACGGCGAGGTGGACCAGGTGTTTGTTGTTTATGCCGGTTATGGCGAGCATGCAGGAGCGCCCGAAGAAACTATATGGCCGCACGAGAGTAGGCTGGGAAGCAAGGCAATAACTCTTGACGGAATAAAGATAAATACTTATGCTTGCTCGTGCGAACTTGTAGGCAAGGATGGCAACACACTTACAGGCATTGGCACTCCATGCCATGAGTTTAGCCATTGTCTTGGGTTGCCCGACTTGTACGACACCGACTATAGTGGGGCCTTCGGAATGAGTTATTGGGACGTGATGGATTCGGGCAGCTATTCAGGTCCAAGCAACAACGGCGAGGTGCCTTACGGCTATTCGGCTTACGAACGATGGTTTGCTGGATGGTTGGAACCTGTAGAGATAACGGCAACGCAACATATTGTAGATATGAAGAATGTTGCCGATGAGCCAGAGGCATACCTTATATATAATATGGGCAACCGCAACGAATACTATATAATAGAGAATCATCAGCCTACACGTTGGTTTAGCTATGTGGCAAATTATACCGGCATTGGCGGAATGCTGGTGTCGCATGTCAATTACGACAAGACGGCATGGACATCCAATAAGGTTAATCCCAGTCCTACACATCAACGGCTCAGCATCATACCCGCCGACAACAGTTATGGCAGTACGGAAGAAGAGCTGCGTGGCGACCTGTTTCCTGGCAGCAATAAGGTGACATTATTGTCGAGCACATCGCATACTGCTACAGGCGGAAAGTTGTACAACAAGAACATCGACGACTCGTATTATCTGAACCGCACGCTAAACCGCATTGTCGAAAACAGCGACGGAACAATAGGTTTTGATGCTGTATTCGCCGAAGACACGCCTGCCCCAATAGGTATGTTGCCATTCGACATTGGCGATGTGGGCTACACAGCCAAGTGGGCGGGAGTAGACAATGCCGAATCGTATACTGTAGAGCAACAAGCCGTAGGATTGGGACAGTCTATGGTGCCGGTAATAAAGAGGCAGACCATAGAAGGGGTGCAAGGAACTACATTGCCTATGCAATGGCTTGTAAAAACTGGCACAACTAAGTATAGGGTTAAGGCCATAGTCAATGGGTTTGAGTCGGATTGGAGCGGACTTGTTGAGGTTGACCGAACCACAAGCGGCATAAATCCTCTTGCAGCCGGTAATGACGAGGAGACAATATACGGTATTGACGGACTGAAATACCCGCATGTGCGTAAGGGATTAAACATTGTAAAGCGCAACGGAAAAGCGGAAAAGATACTTGTGAAATGAAATCTATAAACTTTACAGAACAAATGAAGATATTAGTGAAATTTATCTCGGCATTAGTTGCACTTGTCCTGATGCCATGCCTTTCGGCTAGAGCCCAAGCCCCGTCAACCATAGTTATGAAGAATGGCTCTACAGTTGTGGGACATATTGTGCTGCAGCGTCCTGGCATCGACATTATGGTGAAGACAGAAAAGGCGGCGTTTGTGGTTGAGGAGGACAAACAGACATCCATTCAGACAAAGAATGTTAAGTACGAGAATCTGTCGCGCCAATGGAAGCGATGGGCGCTTACGAAGAATGCTTTGCAAGGCGACGCCAACGGACGTTATCTTGTGATGTACGACATCAAGACTAAGGACTATACCTACACCAATGTGGCACGTGTAGAGCGCGAGAAGACGCCGAAGGTGGTTTATGTGCAGATTATGCCAGAGACCTACAAAATAAAAATGAGCGACATAAGCTGCATAAAACGTGTGGAGCCTACAGCAAAGGAGCGAAACAGCGGAGTGGACGACGAGGTGGTGATTGCTGGCAATAAGACCTATAAAGGCACTATTGTAAATCAGGTGCCAGGCAAGAGCATGACTGTGTCCACGGCCGACGAGAGTGTGGAAATACCAGCCTCTAAAGTGTATGAGGTGCGCAAGGTGGCACGTGTGGCATCGGACAAGCTGTACGAACAATCCGATTACCGCAACACAATTGTATTGAAGGACGGATCGCAGAAAGTAGGTGTGATAGAGGTGCAGCGCTATGGCAAATTGCCTAAAGACCAATATACAACTCTTGTTATGGCAGACGGCAAAAACGTTAAGGTTAAGGCATCCGACATTGTTGAGATACGCTATACATACGAGGAAAAGCAGCACGACATATACAAGGCTGGAGGAGTGTATGCCAACGAGTTTCTGCTTCGCAAGGCTAAGACAAAGGTGGAGAACGGCCAAACGATGTATGTAGACAAGAAGGTGTTTGCATTTCCCGAGGGTATGGTGATAACGTTCAAGTCGGCAGGCACAAAGCTGCAAGGTGACTGGTACCTTATAGCTCTTGATAACACCACTACGGAAGACGGCACCTCAACACAAGGCTATACAGCCGAGACACGTGTGTCAAACGCCATAAAACCTTCGAATACCGACATGGTGGATGGCGTAAGCAGTATCAACTATGTTTATCTGTCGCCCGGTTACTATGCTTTGGCAAACGACAACATGAGCGATACGTATATCATAAAAATAAAGAAATAAAAAACAATCAGCATTTTTTTCTTGCCTTAGGTGTAAGAAAATTGCAGCAGGCGGGTCTTTATCTATAAAAGGACGACACTGCAAGGCAATGCCGATACCTTAAACTAAACATTAATTGCATAACCATCATTAAAAACAAAGAATTATGACTACAAATGGAACAAACCCCGGAATGAGTGTTGAGGATTACGAGAACATGGCTGTTCAGAAAAGTAATGTCGCTAAGCGTGTGGCTGCCGGAGCAGCAGTTTTTGTTGGTGGTGCGGCTGTTGCCGGAGGTGCTGCCTATGCAGCCAACCAAAATGACAACCAGACTGATGAAACGCCGCTCACCGAACAGGATATTGTTAATGGTGCTGGCGTAGGCGAGACTTACAAGCAGGAGACTGAGGAGACAACACAGGAGCATATTGTTTATGTGGAGAAACCACAGCCACAACCACAGCATAACGACAACACATCAGAAGATGAAACGTCTATCACTTGGGACAATACAACCGATTATTATGTAGACGGCGAAAAGCAAGGTTCTATTGAGGAGGGTACAATCGACGGACATAAGTTTGCCCTTGTTGACACCACTGGCGACAATCATGCCAACTATCTTGCCATAGACATGAATGACAACGGTCAGTTTGAGGACGACGAGATTATTGCTTACACACCAGAGGATCATGTACACATGGGACATGATACAGCTCATACTACAGAGAAGCACTATGAAAGCAATGGCGAAGAAGACGTGTATTATTCGGAAGGTTCGCATGGACAGAATATTAATGATGTTGCCGAAAACAACAACGGCAAATCAGACGATATGATTCACAATAACTTCGAGGATGAGAAGACGGGCGAGGAATATAGCGGCGACTATGCCGAGAACAATCCCGACTACAATCCTGATGCAGATGTGGACTATAGCGAGCATAACGACAACTATCTGGCCGAGAACGACAAGTATGACGACGACGAGAACGATATGGAGTATACTGCCGGTTTGAATATCGACGACCAGGATGACGAGAAGCTTGGATATGATATTGAGGTAGAAAACAATGACAATGAGTTGGCTTACGGCTCGGTAGACGACGTTGTTGAAGACGATGGCAACGACATGGCTTATGAGGAGCCTGCCGACGAGGAGCCGGATTCTTATGATTCAATGACAGGTGGTGATGAATTCCTTGGTTAATCCAAGGAATTTGCTTACCGCCATAAAACATATAAAAACAACCATTTAAACAATACAACTATGCCTAAGAAAGTTTGTCCTAACGGACATATATACGATTCGAGTATTTATGGTGACGAATGTCCTTTGTGCCCTAAAGGTGGCGAAGAGACACAATATGTACAACGACCCGACATGGGAATGCCTCCTTACAACCAAGTTGCAGAACCTGCTACAGGTATTGGTACGCAAGTTGGTTCGCCAGGCGGTGGCACACAGGTTAATCCTCCTGCTGGTGGAGCATTCCAAGGTGGTGCCGGCAACTTTCCTATGGGTGGAGGCACGGTTGGCGCTAATGCCAATAGTGCCGAGGGCGAGACAATAATTCGAGCTCAGCAGCAGCCACAGCAGCCAAGAGCAGGTGTGGTAGGTGGAGGCACCGTGATTCGTCAGCCAAAGGGCATGATGCAAGCGCAAGGCAGAAAGCTTGTTGGATTCCTTGTAACCTACAACCGCAATCCGCAAGGCAAGGCTTTCAACCTTTACGAGGGCAAGAACTTTATAGGACGCGACCGCTCGTGCGACATTTGTGTTCCTGAAGACAACCAGATGTCGGGCAGACACATGTCTATTCTTTACCGCAACGTAGACAACAAGTTTAAGTTCCGCGACGAGCAGTCGAGCAATGGAACCTTCGTAAATAAGGAACTTGCCGATGAGGGCGAACTTCAGAACTACGACATAATACGTCTTGGCGGCACAGTATTTATCTTTATAGCAATACCAAAACTTGGATAAGGAAATTTTATGGAAAACTATATTATAGCAAATTGCACAGATACGGGCAAGGTGCGTAGCGTCAATGAAGACAGCATGACCACCTTTGAGTCGCCTAACGGCAGAGTGGTTGCCGTATGCGATGGTATGGGCGGACAGAATGCCGGTGATGTTGCTTCGCAGCTTGCCGTAGCTGTGATAGAGGATATTCTTACCGACAACACCTTTGCGTCTCCAGAAGAGGCGATAACACGATCTATTGTTGCCGCAAATCAGGCCATTCTGCATAAGGCGGCACAGAATCCGGCACTCAGCGGAATGGGTGCCACTTGTGTTATGCTCATTGTAAAGGATGGGAAGGTATACTATGGATCTGTAGGCGACAGCCGCATCTATTATGTGGCCGACCATATGATAAAGCAGATAACCAAGGACCAATCGTATGTGCAGACTCTTGTGGATGCCGGACAGATTTCGCAGGAGGCTGCCGAGCATCATAAGGACAAGAACCAGATAACCAACGCTCTTGGTGTTGAGGGAATGACACTTCCAGTTATCTGCCAACTGCCTATCACTCCAGAGCCGGGCAGCATATTTGTACTTTGCTCTGATGGTCTGAGCGGAATGATAAACAACAATGCTATTCTTGAGACTGTGTCGCGCCATGACCTATCCCTTAACGAGCGTGCCAACATTCTTGTACAGCAAGCTAATAATGCCGGTGGTCTCGACAACATTACTGTACAGCTTGTTGAGTTCCCTGCTGTAGGCCGTGGTGCTATAGCTTCGACTTCGTCAACAATGTCGCCACAGCAGATGTATATGCAGACAGAGAATAATGCCACGAAGAAAAATCGCACCCTTATCTATTCTATTGTAAGTGTTGTGTTGTTGCTTGCCGTTGGTGGCACTACCTATTTTGTACTTAACAATGAGAAAGAGCAGAAGATGGAAAAACCAAGCAAGAATAGCGTGGTCAGCCAGCCTGTTCAGAATAAAGAAACCAAAAAGACGGAGCAGTCGATTACAACAATAAAGTATGTGCCTTCGCCTGAAAAAGAGGAACCTGCAAATAATACTAAAAAGGAAACAGGAAAGAAGACTAAACAAGGCAAACAATCCTTGGCAAAAGATGTAACTGGCAAGAAGAAAGCTCCAGTTTTGGATGTTAAGTCAGGCAAGGAAAAAGTCAAGGATACAAAAGAAGCCAAGGAATCGGATAAACTCAAGATTGGCGACTTTAGCAAGGATAAAAATTTTTAGACTATAAAAAGCGCAACTTCAATGAGACAAATAGCAAACTTTACTGTTGAAGACCAGCCCATAGCCCGTGGTGGCATGGGCCAGATCTTCAAAGGTCGCGACCAGAATGGACAGATTGTTGCCATTAAGGAGATTTTGCCGGAGTTTGCCAACGACTGGACCATATTGAGTCGTATTGAGAAGGAGGTGGAGTTTCTGCTCAAGGTGGATCATCCGTCGATAGTGAAACTCTATTCTGCCTTTCGTGATAATGCCACCCAAAACTACTATATCGTGATGGAAATGGTGGAGGGCGAGAACATCGAGCAGTATGTAACACGCAATGGTGCCATGCCTGAGGAAATGGCTGTAAGCCTTATGCTCAAGATTCTTGATGCATTGCAGTGTGTGCACAATGCCCATATTGTGCATCGCGACATTAAGCCATCTAACATTATGATACGCCCCAATGGCAATATCTGTCTTCTCGACTTTGGTGTGGCAAAGGATATGGACGGCAATGGTCCTGGCACTATTGTCGGTTCGGTAATTGGCACAAGCGGATACATGAGTCCGGAGCAAGCCGATGGCTATTCCATCAACTTCCGTTCGGACATCTATTCGCTTGGCTGCGTGTTCTATTATATGCTTACTGGTCATCATGCCTTCAGCACCCTTGCAAGCGATTTCGAGACAAGGGATGCTATTCTTAAGAACGAGTTTCCTCGACTTTCCAAGTATAAGAAGGGATTGTCTGACGCCTTGCAGCCCATTCTCGACAAGGCCACCGACAAGAATATGATGCAGCGTTACCAGAATTGTTACGAATTTATGGCAGCATTGCGCAACGGCACACATATAAGTACTGCCAATGAGACTTCTCCACAAGTGCTTATCTCTGTGGGACGCGAGATGTGCGATATCATTATCAACGACTCGGCACGCAAGATTAGCCGTCACCATGCCGATATTGAGCTTAAGGAGTTTACTGGTGGCAAATATTATGTGTTTACCGACCGTAGCGCCAACGGCACAATCATTAACCGTCAGGTCTTGCGCAAGAACTCTGTCAACATTCCTGCCAACGGCAAGGCGCCGGAGATATATCTTGCAGGAGTGCCCGATGGACATCTCGACTGGAATATGGTTGTTGCCGAGCTCGACAAGCGTGCACGTGCCATAGAAAGCGCTGCAATTGACGACAACAAGACAGAGATTGTAAAGGAGGAGGGATTGGCAGATCCAAGCCTTAAACCATCAGTAGAAAAAGATCCTGAGCCTAATAATGAGTACGAGCCTAAGGATGCCACAGTAATGCTTATATTCGCTTATCTGTTTGCGGTAGGTGGAGGATTCTTAGGCATTATTCTCGGTATTTCTGTAAAATGCCAAAAGGTGGTAGACGACAACGGGGATAAGGTATACAAGTACAAGAGCTCGCATCGTACGCTGGGTGCTATTGCTGCAGTTATCGGTGCTATTTCTTGTATTGTGTGGAAATTGGCAGTTCGTTAGTTGTTAAGCCAACAACAGAATCTATAAAAACAAATTAGTTTATGATACCAACAGACATTCTTAACTACAGAATAGTGCGTCATCTCGGTTCGGGCGGCATGGGTAGCGTGTACCTTGCCGTCAACACCAACATCGACCAGCAAGTAGCCATCAAGGCATTGCGTCCAGAGGTGGCAAGCAACGCCGTATTGCGCGCACGATTCAAGCAGGAAGCCGAACTCCTGTGCTCGCTCGACCATCCAGGAATAGTGAAATTTCTAAACTATGTGGAAACTGCAGACGGCGTTTATCTTATCATGGAATACGTTAAGGGCATCACTCTCGAAGACTTCATCAACAAGAAGAACGGTTTGATAGTAGAGAAGAAAGCCTATCCGTTTATTTGCGAGATACTTGACGCCTTTGCCTATGCCCACTCAAAAGGCATTGTTCATCGCGACATCAAGCCTTCGAACATCATAATCCAGGATGACGGGCACATTAAGATAATGGACTTTGGTATCGCACAGATTGTGTCTGAGGCTAAGGTTTCAGACAGCAGATACGTTATGGGCACACCAACCTATATGAGTCCGGAGCAGATATACGGCAAAAATGTCGATGCCCGCTCGGACATCTATTCGATTGGTGTGCTCATTCATAATATGCTTACGGGGCGTGCTCCATATGACGCCACATTGCTTACTGTGCAAGAGATTAAGCGCAGAGTGGTGAAGGATGCAATGCCGCGTATGGCAGAATATTACCCATACATATCCAATGCTATACAGGCTGTTGTAGACCGTGCTACACAAAAGGTGCCAGAGGCTCGATACCAGTCGTGCGAGGAAATGAAGCAAGCTGTAAAGAAAGCTCTTGCTCCCGACCCAATACCACGCAAACTGATGTATGCGGGTGGAGCCGTGGCATTGGTGTTGCTCTTGGCTGGTTTCTTTACCTGGGACTATTTCCGCACAAAGGTGCGCTACTATCGCGACTATGTTGAGGTGTACGGATTGCCTGAAGGCGTTGGAAGTCTTAGCGGAAGAGAGATGTCGCATCGCGAGGCATCATACCGCTTTGAGTATTCGCGCTATCGCTTGCGCCGTGTGTCTTATGTCAACAGCATGGGCAACCTTGTCGACCATCACGACACAGAAGACAAAGACCGCATTGTCGACATGACCGTAACCTATACAGAGGGTAGTGGCAAGATTGACGCGGCCAAATATATGAACCGCAGCGGCAAGGTGTTGTACGTAAAGGATTATGACAGCAACTTCAAGACTTGTACGTTCAAGCTAGACGATGAATTGGGAACAGAAATGACCCTAAATGCACAGGTGGCTCTTTTCCAAAGCAATTTTGACAACACTCTTGAGGACGGCAAGGGCAAGATATCCAAGTATATTCTTGACTATGACGATAATGGTTATCTAAGAAAGGTTGAATATGCGGGTTTCGGCAATGTGCGTGTACCTGACGGACAAGGCATTTTCGGCAAGAGTTATGTTGTCGACGACAAGGGACGCATTATAGAGGAGCACTATCTTGGCAAGGACGGCAAGCCAAAAGCCACTCAGTTTGGCCTTGGTGTAAAGAAGTTTACATATGACGACGACGACAATATAGCTAAGATAGAATACCAGACTGTTGATGGAAAACCAAGCAGCGATGGCAACAATTGCCCGATAGTGCTGCTCACTTACGACAAGTGGGGCAACCGTATACTTGAGAAATACACCGACATAAACGGTAATCCAGCGGTACGCAAGGATGAGGCTTTCTCGGGTGTGGCTTACGAATATAATGACGATGGTTTATGCGTTAAGCAGCAATATCTTGGTATGGACGGCCGACTTACATATATACAAGGTGTTAGTGGATATGTAAACGAGTATGATGACAACGGCTATCTTGCCAGTCGTTCTTATATCGATGCCAATGGTCATGCTGCCTACTTTACCGAAGAGAGTGGCGATTTTACTTACTCCAAGATAGAGTTTGTGAACGACAACCATGGCAACGTATTAGACTTGAAGATGCTCAATACATCAGGAACGCTCACCGAGTCGGCAAATTTTGCTCACAAGGTTTGTACCTACGACTCTGTTGGCAACAACACAAGCGAATATTATCTTGATCAAAGTGGCAAGGTGTATATTCCTGCCCAAAATGGCTATGCTGGTATTGTAATACAATACAACCCTCAGGGACGTGTTGGCAAGGTGACGTATATGGACGAAAAGAAACAGCCTATGGCATTGCCCACTTCGCATATTTGTTACTTTACTAAGGACTATGACGCTCGTGGCAACATCACAAAGATATGCTATTATGACGAAAAGGGCAAGCCTGTACTTTCTGATGAGGGCGTGGCAATGGTAACCCGCGAATATGACGACAATGGCAACGAGACGGCACGTGCCTTTTACGACACAAACGGCAAGCCTTGTGTGCTCAACTGGTATTGCGCACGTATAGAGTATACTTACGACGACCAGGGCAACTGCATCACCGAACGCTACCTCAATACAGATGGTAAGCTGATGCTTTGCAGCGGCATTGCTGGCTCAAATTACGCATACGACGAGCGAGGCAACCGTATCAAGGATTATCCAATAGGTACAAACGGAAAACTTGCTGCCGGAAAACTTGAGGAAAGATCTCGTTATGACGATCGTGACAATGTTGTAGAATCGAGCTACTTCAATGCTGCTGGCAAACCCGCCATATGCGATGAAGGCTATCATAGACTTGCAGCAAAGTACAACTCCAACAACCAGTGCATTCAGGTGGAGTATTATGGCACCGACGGATTGCTGAAGAATGTAAAAAATCAAAACTATGCTGTACGCAAGTCGGAGTATGACAATCGTGGCAACCGTATCTCGGAAGTCTATTTCAAGCAAGATGGCACAAGAGGCACAGACAAGTCGAAGGTGCACAAGTACTATAACCAATACGACAAGGTTGTAAACAAAGTTTCACACCAGATATCGTTTGGCGTGGATGGCAAGCCGGTTGCAGCCGACGGCATTTCTCCTGAAGGCCGTCTCGAATACGACAAGCGAGGTAACTGTGTAAAGATTGTTTGCTACGACGGTTATGGAAAGAAAGTTAATGGTCAGCACAATTGGTGCGAGCAGCGGTTTACTTACGATGATGCAGGACTTCAGACATCTTTCGCCTACTACGACATAAACGGCAAACCCGTTATCGATAAGTCTACAAAGTGTCACAAGACAATGCGCACATATAATTCGATGCGCGAGATTAGCACCGAGACCTACTATGGTGTAGACGGTAAGCAGATGCTAAGTGAGGTTGGCTATAGCAAGATGACGTATAAGTATAACTCGCAGAACCAGCGCACCGAGATAGCCTATTTTGGAACAAATGGCAAGGCCGTAAATTGCAAGAACGGATGGCATCGTGAGGTTTATGCCTATCGTGCAGGTACCGAGTATAAGTGCGACCTATACGACACCTCCAATCGTAAATTGGCCACAATGCTTATGGTCAATGGCAACTGGACCTTGCAGAGTGGCGGCGGCGTATCTCCATGGCGTTTGGTATGGCAGCAGACAGCCCAGGCTTGTCCGGTGACAATAGCCAATGGCATTGTCTTCGAGAAGATAATTGTTGGCAGTAACTCGATAACTCTACATGTTAGATTCAGCAACTTGACGGCAGACATGATTAATGAGGAGTTTATCAATGCCCTTCCCGAATTCGGAGCCCAGTTGAAACGCAATACACATACACCTTCGAGTGTTAGTCTGAACTTTGTGATTTACGACAAGTATCACAATCGTTTGTAGTTTATAACATTAAATAATAATATCAATAAAAACCTGATAATAATGAAAAAAATTAAAGTGATTTTGTGCTTGCTGCTCATGTCAGTGGCAACTGCATTTGCTGGAGATTTAAGTCCGGTGCAAGAAAAGGCTCAGCGCAGCATTTATTCTTTCTTGCTCAAGAACAAGTACGATCCAACTGTAGACACATCAGACAATAGTGTTTGCTTTCGCAAGAACGACGTGCTCTACTGGATAACGTTTGAGGGCGACTCACCTCTGCTGTATACATTCCACCGTAAGGCTTTTAAGGTTGGCGTAGGCGATAAGGATTTTAAGAGCAAGCCAGCCATCATGGCTTGCAACGAGGTGAACCGCAAGCACAAGACCGTTAAGCTAACGGTAGGCGAGAAGCGTGTCGACATCGCCATTCAGGTTTATGCAGCCAAGCCTGAGGATTTTACTGCCGTGCTTATTACCTATTTCAATATGTTTGACAAGGTAGATACCGACTTCAAGTTGGCTTATGCCGCAGCCATCAAGGCCGAGCGCGAACATGAGAACAAGCTCGAGCAAGAGGCCCGCAAGGATCTTCCGCCAAGCGAACTGCGCGGCTTGATACAGAGCGCTTCGTTCCGTCTTGTGTCCGAGGACGACAAGGTTGTTACCGAATACGACAAACCTTTGCGTGCTTTCAATGCCCGTTATATCCAGGCTGCCTTCGAGTTGGGTCCTTGGAAGGAGAAGGCCGAAGAGTATGTTCTGCAGCTGAAGATAACAAAACCCGATGGCAAGACAATATTCCTATCTGGCAAGAAGTACACAGCCGAGGCTAAAGTTACTATTGAGAAGTCGAAGAAGAACCAGGTTGTGGAGTTCGACAAGTTTGGCTCTAATAAGGAAGGATTTTGGAAGGCCGGAGAATATAAGGTTGAGGTGCTTGAGTCGGGCGACACCATCTACCAAACCTCATTCAACATTCTGTAATATATAAATGTATTCATTATGAAGAAGTTTCATATATATGCATTATTTGCGTTGCTCCTTGCATCCACGGTAGTGGGGTGCAAGCCCAACAAGAACGATAAGGAGCAAGAAGAGCTAAAGACATTTGTCGATAAAATCAATGCTAATCCGGGGCGTGAGCTTCCCAATGGCACCATACTTAACAGCCTTGACTATGCTCCTGGCGACAGCCTCTTGGTTTATCACATACGTGTTAGCGACAAGCGTTTCGATGGTGTTGAGGCCGATTCGGTAAAGGCCCAGTTGCTCAAGGATTTGTCCTTGTCCGACAATAAGGTTCTTGTAGGCCTGCTCAAGCGCAACAATATTGGCGTGAAGTATATCTATACCACCGAATCCAAAGAGATAAGTGTTATATTGAGCCCGGCAGAATTAGGCTCTTCTGCCCAGTAAACATTATTATTCTAACCCATAAGCATTGGTTCTGTAAGTGTGTCTTGCAGGGCCAGTGCTTTTAGTCGTTTTATTTGCTTATGACTTTTACAGATTCTATAAAGACGTGCATCAACAAGTATGCAACATTCTCTGGACGTGCTCCACGTTCTGAGTTTTGGTGGTTTGCGCTTTTCAATGCCATCGTGTCTATTTGTGCCCAAGCTGCATTTTTTGGCATCGGGCTTGGCTTGGGAGGTGTGAAAGGTGCCGCATTGGCCACCAATATATGCTCGGTATTGGTATTGCTGCTGTTTTTTGTTCCTTCGCTTGCTGTTGCTGTGCGCCGACTTCACGACACCGGACGTAGTGGTTGGTGGGTTATGTTGGTTTATGGCCCAACGTTGCTTTTGGTGGTGCTTATGGTGCTGGTTATGCTTACACGCAACGAGACATTGGCAATTCTATTATTGGTTAATTACGTTCTATTGTTAATTGGCAGTCTATGGCTGTTGGTGCTGTTCCTTCTGGATAGTGACGAAGAAAACAAATACGGACTTCCGGTCTACTAATACACTTCAAACAATTATAAACATAACAAGAAACAACAAATTGATATGGCTATTTTAAGATTACAGGGAGAAGCAGAGAAGAAGAAAAACATATACTTTGAGGTCGATTCTGCCGACGCACCTATTGGCGAGGGTGGCATGGGCAAGGTGATGAAGGGCATTTGTGTGGACATTGCTACAAAGGTGTCGCGTCCGGTTGCCATAAAGTTTCTCTATGCCGACCTACCCGAACACGCTATAGAGCGTGCTCGCCGTGAGGCTTCAATACAGTTGCGCAACGACAACCTTATCGAGATGCTTGGCTTCATTGAGGTGGATACCGTTCGTGGCAGCAATACCGTCAAGCACTATCATGTGGTGAGCGAGTTGTTGCATGGCATTTCGCTTGCCGAACTGCTCGACGGCAAGTGCAGCGACAAGGCTGGCAACGAGATTGCTTTTGCCAAGAAGATGCTAAAGGACTATCAGTCAGACCCTGTACACTTTGCCAAGACTATAGTAATGAACGTGTTGTCGGGTCTTATTGCTTTGCACGATGCTGGCTATGTGCATCGCGACATCGACCCCTCAAACATTATGCTTACTGCCGACGAGCACATCAAGCTTATCGACTTTGGCATTGCCAAGCAGGTAAACAAGCTTACCACCAACGACCGTGGTCTTACCACCACAGGCTCGTTTATGGGCAAGGCCGAGTATGCGGCACCCGAACTGGCTCTTGGCGACCTTAAGCATCAGAACCAAACCACAGACATCTATGCCATGGGCATACTGCTCTTCCAATGTATTGTGGGACACGTTCCTTTCGAAGGTCCGTCGCATGAGGTTCTCGAAAAGCAGCTTCATAAGAAACTCCCCTTGCAGCTTATAAAGGACAAGGGCTTGCGCAACATCATAGCGTGTGCCACAGACAAGAATCAGAAGGTGCGTTATCAGTCAGCTGCACAGATGCGTGTGGCCATGGAGAACCTCGATGGTCAAAAGCGCGAGATGAAGAAGTCTACCAAGATGTCTATTGCCGCTGCCATTGGTGTGGCTGTTGTTGTGCTGCTCGCCATAGCCGGCGTGTCGTACAGCAACCACCAGAAGGCAGAGCGCGAGGCACTTGCCAAGGATCAGGCCATGAACGACTCGCTGCGTTCAAAGGTGTCTGACGCTACAGCCTCGGCCGATGCAAGCTTTGCTCTTGGCCTAAAGCACGACGAGGGTTACGAGGTGGCTCTTCTCGACGCCTTTAACGGTTATGCTCATGCAATTGGCACAGCTGCAAAGATGACAGCCAACAATGTAGACACCAAGCCTATTGTTGCTAAGAAAGACAAGACCAAGGCTGCCTTGCAGGAAGCAAGAAAAGAGCTTGCCGACAAGAAAAAACTGTTCACCGATGAGGGAATGGCCGACATTGCAGCCGAGTTTGACAAGCGCATCAAGCGCATAGACGAGGCTGTGAAGTAACTTCTATAAGAATATAAAAACATCAACAACTAAAAAGAATTTTTTTTACGTATGAAGAATTACATCAGATTTGTAGTGGTCGTACTGTTCGCCCTTATAGCTGTTAACGTCAGCGCACAGTCGGCTGGCGACCGCTTGTTTGCGCAGGGGCAGAAGTATCAGATGAAACAGACTGTAAAATCGCAGAATCTTGCCATTGCCAAGTTTCGCAGCGCCAAGGCCGCTTACGATTCTGCCACCAAAAAGGCCATGTGCGACAACCAGATTGCCATTTGCCAAAACAACATCAGGACCATCAACTCCAAATCCAAGGTTGTAAGGCATAAAGACAAGCACAAGACTACCGACAACACCCAAGAGAAGCAACCGCAAGAGGCCGAGCCCGAGCGCGAGCCCGTCAAGCTGTCGCTCTCTGTCTCGTCGTTGGAGTTTAAGGCTGCCGGCAAGAAGAACGACAACCACGAGGTAACAGTCAACTGCAACTACGACGACTGGACCTTTACACACCCCGATTGGGTGCAGGTGGTAAAGAACGGTAACCGACTGCTGCTTACAGCCTCGGCCAACGAAACAGAGGAGGAACGCTCAGGCAACCTTACCGTTACGTGTCATGGCACAAAGGCCGAATTGATGATTTATCAGAAGAACAAGTTCTCGATAAAGTCTATCTTCGGCAACAAGAAGAACAAGAAATAATCCATCACATATATGTCCAATCCCGACCATGCCATAGTGCAGGCTCTGCTGCGCCACGACGACAGCGTTACACGCGAGTTTTTCTACCGCAAGTGCTACCCACTCTTCAAGTCGGTATACGACAACTATCACACCGACTGTTCGTCGTGCGTGGAATTTATTAACGAGATTTACATACTCTTGCTCACGCCCAGCCGCTCTACCGGCAAGTGCAAGCTCGAGGGATTCCAGTTCCAGAGCACGCTCTTCACATGGTTGAAAACTGTGTGCTTGTTTCATTGCTACAAGAAGTACGAGGTAAGGAAACGGGCACCCCAAATGCCCATTAGCGAAAATTTTGACGACGAAGGTGTAAGATTTGATGCTCAACACGGGTCTATAGATTTAGACCAGTCGGCTCTGCATGGCCTGGATGCCGAAACAATACTGCGTCTGATGCCCAACCGAAGGTACAGCACCCTTATACGTTTGCGTTATCTAGAGGGGCACACCAACGAAGAGACAGCCCAGATGCTTGGCATGAACCTCAACACGTTCTACAACAAGCACAAGCTGGCTAAAGAACAGTTTAAACGTATATTAAGAATGGAGGAATCGTACAATGACTGATTATTACGACCCGCTGCCCTTTAGCGAGGAACAGTTTGCGGCATGGCTTGACGGCACAATGTCGCCCGACGAGGAACAGCTCTTTATGCAGGAGTGTGCCTCTAACCCCGATATGCAATCCTTGCTCGACGCCAACGACAACATCGACGACTCTTTTGAGGAAATGATTGCCAATGGCTACGAAATGCCTGAAGAACTGTATGCAGATAGCTTCCAACTGCCAGAGATTGGCGACTTCGATGATGTCGATGACCACGTCTTTGGCTTCGACGACCAAATTGCCGACGATGACGATGTTGCCAATTCTGACGATATTACCGATGATGACGATATTGCCAATTCTGACGATATTTCCGATGCCGATGATATTGTCAATTCCGACGATATTGCCGACGATAACGATATTGCCAATTCTGACGATATGAACAGCGACTTCGACCATTTCTTTATATAATAAATCTAACTTATAATTCCCCTCTAAAAATATGGATATTCTGGATAGTAAATGGAACTGTTCCGTATGCATCGATTCGCGCCAAGGTGGACGTCCCGAGAACCAAGACTGCTATGCTTGTGCCGATACGCCTATAGGTTTTGCCGTCGTGGTGTGCGACGGTATGGGTGGCGGACCAGGTGGAGCCAATGCCTCAACCCTTGCCGTACAAGCCATCTTGCAGCACCTTAACAGCTGTCAGCCGTCTGCCGACGTACAGGCTGCGCTCAAGAATGCAGTCGGCTCTGCCAACAGTCTGCTGCGACAGACTGTGCTCGATCATATTGAGCTACAGGGCATGGGCACAACGTGTGTGGTGGCTGTAGTCAATGGCAAGACAGCTACCGTGGCACATGTGGGCGACAGCCGCCTCTATCAGGTGCGGGGCACAAAGGTGCTGTTTCGCACAGCCGACCATTCGGTGGTGGGCGAGATGGTGCGCCGTGGTGAGCTAACTGAGGAGGACGCACGCCGAGCCGCCAACTCCAACGTCATTACAAGGGCTCTTGGCATAACGGATGTCGTGGAGCCCGAAATCGACCGCCTTAGCCTTGCCCCTGCCGATCGCCTTGCTCTCTGTACCGACGGCGTGTGGGGAGCCATGTCCGAGGCACAGGTGGTGGCTTTGATAAGCGACAACAAGAGTCTGCGCGAGGTTGTAAGGCAGACAATGGACAGCGTGGAGATGATGGGACGTGCCAAACCTGGCTACGACAACCTTACGCTTGGCATTGTGCGTATTGCAGCACCCAAGGTTCCACGCAAGCCACGTGGCAAGATGTTTATGCCCCTGCTTGGCCTAATGCTCGTGGCCAGTCTTGGCCTTAATGCCTACTTCTACATGTCGTCTGCCCCCAAAGCCAATAGCTACAGCCAAGACCAAAGCTATAGCGAAGACCAACAATGGGACGCCAAGCACACACAATATGTAGCGCCCCACGACGACTCCGCTACCAGACAAAAGTCCACGCAAGACGATGCGCCCCATGCCGACTACAGCAAAGACGAGAATCCAGACCCCAACCTGAATTATCAGTATCTTAAGAGTGAGAGTAGACAGAAAGACGACACTATACGCAAGCTGCGCCAGCAGATAGAACAGGCTCTCAACGCCAAGCCCGTGGCACCAACCGCAAGGCAGCACACCAACAAGTCGCGCATTACAGAGCGCATAGTAAAGAATCTCAAGGCTATGAAGGAGCCGCAAAAGGACAAGGTACAGGCTACCAAGGCAAAGCGCCAGTATCAGCAACTTATACTTAAGGACTTCGAGCAACTTAAGAACGAGTATCGTCGCACCAACAAGAGCATCTCTGATGTAGAGCGACAAATCAACTCGAGAGCCTTGATCGAGATTAGTCCTGACGGCAAACCATCTGCCAAGTCAAACCAAACGATAGACTACGTGGTGAACACCCTTAACAACATGCCTGTGTATCCGGCTAAATAGAAGCAAAGTGTAGCCCTCTCTACTTGATTCACAAAATCGGCAAGTAAAACAAAAAACGACAACGCCGACTGTTAAGAATAAAAGAATTCTTACAGTCGGCGTTGTTTACATATAACAGTAATAATCCTCGCCAATATCTCTATATTAGCGGCATTCCAAGTTCAGCGCATTCTCTGCGCATATCTTCGGGCCAAATAGAGGCCTGAATCTCGCCAATGTGTGCCTTGTGCAGCAGAACCATGCACAGGCGGCTCTGGCCAATACCGCCGCCCACCGAAAGGGGCAACTCGTTGTTGAGCAGTCGGCGGTGGAAGTAGAGCGATGCGCGGTCTTCCTTGCCCTCAAGCTTAAGCTGGCGCTTCAAGGCCTCGCTGTCTACGCGGATGCCCATAGACGACAGCTCGAACGAGCGTTGCAACACCGGATACCATATAAGAATGTCGCCGTTAAGTCCGGCCTTGCCATTCTCGGCAATAGTCGACCAGTCGTCGTAGTCGGGGGCGCGTCCGTCGTGCTTCTCGCCGTTGGCAAGCTTGCCGCCGATGCCAATGATGAACACAGCTCCATACTTCTTGCAGATGGCGTCCTCGCGCTCCTTGGGGCTGAGGTTTGGATACATGGCCAGCAAGTCCTCGCTGTGTATAAAGTGGATATCCTCGGGCAAGAATGGTCTAATCTGCTCGTAGGTCTCGCACACCAGGTATTCTGTGCGTCTGATGGCTGCATAAATGCGCTGAACCACATCCTTTAGGAATGCGATAGAACGCTGGTGCTGTGCGATAACAGCCTCCCAGTCCCACTGGTCAACGTACAGCGAGTGTAGGTTGTCCAGTTCTTCGTCGGCGCGTATGGCGTTCATGTCGGTGTACACGCCATATCCGGGCTGCACCTGATATTCGGCAAGTGTCAGTCGTTTCCATTTGGCAAGCGAGTGCACCACCTCAGCCTTCTGTTCGCCAAGGTCTTTAATTGGGAACGTAACAGGACGCTCCACGCCGTTAAGGTCGTCGTTAATGCCAAGTCCCTGAAGCACAAACAGCGGAGCCGTTACGCGGCGCAGTCGTAGCTCGGTGGCAAGGTTTTGCTGGAAGAAGTCTTTTATAAGTTTAATGCCCTGCTCGGTCTTGTAGGTGTTGAGCAAGGCACAATAGTGTTCTGGTCGAATAAGTGTGCTCATCGTGTGTTATGTTGTTGTTTTGTAATATTTATCCTTTATGTTCTATACGTTTGTAAATGCAAAGGTATAGAATAATTGTCGATGGGCAAAATAAAAAGCCGAGAAAATATCAAAAAGATATTAAAATAAATCGTTTGCTTTACAAAAGTGCATAATAATGCAAGGTATGCTTACCTCCTACAGGATGTTCTTCTCACGCATACTCTCTCGTTGCATCAAAGCAAGGACAAGCCTTGGCAGCAAAATCTCTATGCGAGCGAACAACAGCTCCTGGGAACACATGCTTGAGTGTCCTAACGAGATTGCGCATAGCCTTTCGTTGCTCCACGGTTCTTGTGTCCTTAGGCGTCTTGCCGTCGGCTGCAAGGCCTCCGATGTAGCACACGCCAATCGACGTGGCGTTATGTCCCTTGCAATGTGCGCCCACCTCGGCAATTGGTCGGCCACGCTCCACCTCGCCATTCAATCGCACCACGAAATGGTAGCCAATAGATTTGAAACCTTGCTGACGATGCCAGCGGTCGATGTCGGCAGCCCGAAAGTCCTTGCCCTCGCGAGTGGCGGAGCAATGGATTATTATTAAATCAATTTTTCGCATAATATATATAATGAACGTATAATTTTACTTGTAGTTCTTTTGTATGTAGTTCCCACAGAAT